>JGI20283J15916_100104_pt1 | contig 37228 bp, 35 predicted proteins | sample Plalitdecfosmids_FD_15916 | JGI IMG/M metagenome (IMG submission 15916) | reverse complement strand
CAAAGCGGAGCTGCACGCTACCGCCTGTGCAGGGACGATGCAATCCAACCGGCGCGACCCCGCACGCGGCGTGCCAGCGCAGCCGCGTGGCAAAGCAGGCCGCGTCCGCTCAGTACACCGGCAACGAAATGAAGCTGGCCTGCTGCGGCGCGTGCCAGATCTGCTGCGTCGCCTTCTGGTAATCGCCCGGCTTGGCCAGGTAGATGTTCGGCACGAACGTCTGCGGATTGCGGTCATACAGCGGGAACAGACTCGACTGCACCTGCACCATGACCCGATGACCCGGCTGGAACACATGGTTCGCGGTCGGCAGGCCGAACGTGTAGTCCAGCACCTGATTGCTCGCGATCGCCTTCGGATCGCTGAAGCTCTCGCGGTACCGGCCACGGAAGATCGCCATCGAGACCGACAGCTCGTAGCCGCCCATCTCGGGCGTCGACGGCGTCTGGTCCGGATACACATCGATCAGTTTCACCACCCAATCGCTGTCGCTGCCGCTCGTCGCCGCCTGCAGATTGACCTGCGGCGCGCCACCGATCCGCAGCGGTTCGGTCAAGGGCTCACTGACGAACGTCAGCACGTCCGTCCGGCCGTCCACGAAGCGCTGATCCTTCACCAGCCAACTGGTCCACATATCGCGGTCGGCGAACCGCACCGGGCGCGGCACGAACGGCACCGGCTTGGCCGGATCGGACACATACGCCTCGAACGTGGCCTCCCCCGCCTGCGGTGCTTGGAAGGACAGCTTGCCGCCCGCGCGCAGGTACAGCGGCCTGGACTGCGCCACGCTGCGCGGCCACTGCTGCAGCTTGTCCCAGTGGTTCTCGCCGGTGTTGTAGATCAGCACCGGCGGCGTCTGCGCCTTGGGCGCGCCATCGACCAGGTACTGATCGAAGAACGGCTTGAGCACATCGCGGCGGAACTGCAGTGCGGTATCGCCGTCGAACTTCAACGGCCCCAGGCTGCTGCCGTCATAGTTGACCTGGCTGTGCCGCCACGGGCCCATCACCAGATAGTTCAGCGTGTTGCCGGTGTCGCGCGGTTCCATCGCCGCATAGCTGTGCACCGCGCCCCACATGTCCTCCTGATCCCACAGGCCCTGCAGCCACATCGTGGGCACCTTCAGTTCGGTCTTGGCCATGCGCGCGTCCAGCGCCTGCTCCTGCCAGAACGCGTCGTAGCCCGGATGCTCGATCAGCTTGTGCCACCACGGCAGCTGGTCCAGCCCGTTGGCCTTGGCGTAGTCGCCCGCCGAGCCGGCGCGCAGGAAGGTCGTGTAATCGTCGTAGCCCACGGTGGGGATCGACGGCCCCTTGCCGCGCTTGGCCAGCTGCCCGGTGAAGTAGCCGAAGTTGACCTGCCGGAACGCCCCGTAGTTGAGCCAGTCGTCGCCCATCCAGCCATCGATCATCGGGCTCTGCGGCGCGGCGACCTTCAACGCCGGGTGCGGGTTGGTCAGCGCCATCACTACGGTGAAGCCCTCGTAGGATGAGCCCAGCATGCCGACTTTGCCGTTGCTCTCGGGCACGTGCTTGACCAGCCAGTCGATGGTGTCCCACGCGTCGGTGGCGTGGTCGACCTTGGTGGTGTTGAGCGGCCCGCGCAACGGCCGGGTCATTACGTAATCGCCCTCGGAGCCGTACTTGCCGCGGATGTCCTGGAACACCCGGATGTAACCGCCATCGACGAACACCTCGTCGCCTTGCGGCAGTATGTCGCGCATGTTCGGCGAATCCATGCGCTTGGCGCGGTTGGCGGCATCGTACGGCGTGCGGGTCAGCAGGATCGGCGCGTTCCTGGCGCCCTTGGGCACCACGATCACGGTGTAGAGTTTCGTTCCGTCACGCATCGGCACCATCACCACGCGCTTGTCATAGTTGTCCTGCGTCGTGGGCGTCACGAAGCCCTTGGCGGGAATGTCCGGGGTCATCGGCGAGGTCTGCGCCGACACACTGGCCGCAACCATCAGACTCAACAGCGCAACTGGCAATACACGCACACGCATGGGGCTCTCCCGGCAGTGATGGCAACTCCCGCAGCCTAGCGCTGCGGGCGCTTCCCCGGTAGATGCCGATCGGCCTGTTGCATGGCCGTTTCGCGCATTCAGCTGCCAACCACCGTTTCATGCAAAGCCTTCCAGGCCAGCGTGCCGTCAGCGCTGTCCACCAGGATGGCCAGGGCTTCGCGGCGATGGCCCGCGCCACCGGCCTCGCTCTGGTCTTCGCGGTAGCGCACCGCGCAGGCATTGGCACCCAACGGCAGATACTGCAACGCATCGACGGTGATCTGCAGGCCGGGCCGGCTGCCATGGGCCGAGCCGAAGAAGCCTGCCAGCGCCGGCTGGTCCAGGCGCACGCCGCGGATGCCGACCATGCTGAAGTCGTCGTTGAAACGGGCGAGCAGCGTGTCCAGCGCAGCCACCGGCGCGCGGCCGGTGAACCAGTCTTCGATCAGCACATGCAGGTCATGGATTTCGGTGAAGGCACGCGTGTCATTCATGGGGAGGTTCTCAAGGAAAGGGAGGACGCCGGCAGGCGCCACAACAACAGGATGGGCGTCAGGCTCATACCCGCCGCCAGCATCAGGGTGAGCGTGAATGCCTGTCCCGGAAGGACGGCGGAGAGCAGCGCCAGCACGCAGGCCAGCAGTGCGGCGGCCAGGCAGAAGCTGAGCTGGCGGTTGAGGTTCCACAGCGCGCTGCCCGGCAGCAGCTCCGCATCCGCCAGGCCCTGGAAGGCGAGCGTCTGCGCACTGCTGCTGCACAGGCTGCCACCCAGCCCCATCAGCGCGAACGCCAGCACCGGCAACCACGGGTGGCCGGCCTGCACGCCGATCAGCAGCGCGATGCCGAGCGCCTGGCATCCCATGCCGAGGCTCAGGAGTGGGCGCGCGCCGATGCGTGGCAGCCAGTGCCGGGTGGTGGCGATCGCGCAGGCCGAGGCGATCGCCCACGGCAACATGAAGCCACCGATGGCGGCGGCCCCGTAGCCTTGCCGATGCAGCAGCAGCGTCGCCACCAGCTGGGTGCCGATGAAGGTGCCCGGCACCAGCAGATAGACCAGCATCGCCAACCGCAGCGAGGGATGCCGCAGCAGCGACCACTGCAGCACCGGGTGCTCGGTCCGACGTGCACTGCGGGCGTACAGAAACAGCACCACGGCAGCGGCAACCAGCAGCCCGGCGCCTACCCGCCGCTGGCCCGGCTCGGCGATCAGGCTCAGCGCGACCAGCAGCACGCTCAGCCCCATCGAGCCCAGCAGCAGGCCGCGCCGGTCCAGCGCTGGCGCGGACAGCGACGCACCCGGACGCACCCAGCAGGCCGCCAGCACCAGGGCCACCACGGCCAGCGGCACACTGACCAGCAACACGCCCCGCCACGAGCCCCACTCCACCAGCAGGCCCCCCAGGGTCGGCGACAGCGCCGGCACCAGCAGCGCGACGGCCATGATCCGGGCGGTCAGGCGCGCGCGGTCGGCCGGTGGGCATTCGCGGTAGGCCATCGCCTGCCCGACCGGAATCAACAGGCCCCCACCCAGCCCCTGCAGCAGGCGCCAGCCGATCAGCCACTCGATGCTGGGGGCGGTGCCCGCCAGCACCGCGCCCAGGGTGAACAGCGCCAGCGACACGCACAGCAGCCGGCGCTCACCCAGGCGTGCGGCGAGCCAGCTGCCGAGCGGAATGACCAGGGTCAGGCCGAGCATGTAGGCATTGCCGATCCACGCCAGCTGCGGCACGGAGGCCTGCAGGTCGGTGGCGATGGCCGGATAAGCGACCGTGCCGATGAACATGTTCACCAGGTCCAGCGAGAATCCCAGCAGGTACAACGTTTCCACTCTCGCCCGGTAGGTCATGGCGTGCTCCGATTGCAAGGCGGCAGCATGCGCGTTGCCAGCGGCTGGATATACGGGCAATCGAGTGCAAGACTGTCAAACCATTTTTGACAGACACGGCAGCCATGGTCAGCCTGGACCGCTTCGAAACCTTCAAGGCGATTGTCGATGCCGGCAGCCTGACCGCGGCCGCGGAGCGCCTTGGCCAGAGCCGGGCCGTGGTGAGCTTCAATCTCAAGCGGCTGGAGCAGGAACTGGGCGTGACCCTGCTGGTGCGCAATACCCGCAGCCTGGCATTGACCGAGGCCGGCGAACGCTTCTACCAGCACTGCACCGCCCTGTTGGCGACTGCCGAGCTGGCGATCGAGGAGGCGCGCAGCGAACAGCTGCAGCTGCGCGGGACACTGCGCCTCACCACCACGCCGGAGTATGCGATCGCCCGGGTCGTGCCGGTGCTGGAATCGTTCCGCGCCCTGCATCCCGAGCTGCGCCTGCACCTGTCGACTTCACCGGCGCCGGCGGACCTGATCCCCGAGCGGTTCGATCTGGCGATCCGGCTGGGGCGCCTGCAGGACTCGCAGCTGCGCGCGACCCTGCTGGACGAGCACGCGCTGTGCGCGGTCGCCTCACCCTCGTTGTTGTCCACGTTGCCCGACGATGCGGCACGCGGCGATCCGGACTGGATCCGCACGCTGCCACGGTTGGGGTATCCGCGCCTGGCGGACCTGCCGCTGGTAGCCCCCGATGGGAGCACCGCGCTGTTTGCCTGCAACCCCGCCCATGCGGTGGTCACGGTCGACAACGCATCCACGCTGCGCGCCTTCGCGCTGGCCGGGGCCGGCGCGACCGTGTTGCCGCAGTGGTTGATCGATGACGATCTGGCGCAGGGCCGGCTGCTGCCGATCCTGCGCCACCATCGTTTCCCGCGCCAGGGCGTGTATGCGGTGTTTCCGAACACCGCCCAGCCCTCGCGCCGGGTCCGGCTGCTGCTGGCGCACCTGCGCGAGCACCTGCCGGGGTGACCGGTGGCACGACCAACGGTCGTGCCCTGCCCGGTAACGCGCGTTGGGTCCGATCCGCGGCAGGTACCGACCGTTGGTCGGTACCTGCGCGTCCGTCAGCTCAGCGGACGACCTGCTCGGCCAGCTCCAGCGGCACGCGCTGGACCGGTGCGTTGGCCGCGCGCGACAGCTGCACTTCGTACTGCCCACCGGCGATCTTCCACTGCTTGTCGGCGGTGTCAAAGCTGGCCAGCGTCTTCGGTTCGGCTTCGATGCGGATCCTGCGGCTCTCACCCGGCTGCAGCATGACCTTCTGGAAGCCGATCAGGCGGATCGGCGTGGTGCTGCCCTGCGGCAGCTGCAGGTACAGCTGCGGCACATCCGCACCGGCGACCTTGCCGGTGTTGCGCACGTCCACGCTGGCGACCACGCGCTGGCCTTCCACCACCACCTGCAGGTTGTCGTAGCCGAAGCTGGTGTAGGACAGGCCATGGCCGAACGCGTACTGCGGAGTCAGGCCCTTGGCGGCGAACCACTTGTAGCCGACGTTGGCGCCTTCGATGGTGTAATCGATGGTGTCATCCGGCTTGTTCTTCGGGTTGAAGCCCAGGCCGTTGACGTGCGGGCGCGGCAGTTGGCTGACATCCACCGGCCAGGTCACCGGCAGGCGACCGGACGGATTGACCTTGCCGGTCAGCAGCGCGGCGATGCCTTCGCCACCGCGGATGCCCGGGTACCAGGCCTGCAGGATGGCCGGTACCTGCTGCAGCCACGGCAGCTCGACGGGGCCATTGGTTTCCAGCACCACCACGGTCTTCGGGTTGGCCTTGGCGACCCCGGCGATCAGCTTGTCCTGGTTGTCCGGCAGCTGCATGTGCGGCAGATCGACCGACTCGGCCGACCACTGCGTGGCGAACACGATGGCCACATCGACGGCAGCGGCAGCGCGCGCGGCGGCAGCCACGTCACGGCCATCCACGTAATCGATGCGGGCATCCGGACGTTCGGCACGCAGCGCTTCCAGCGGCGAGGACGGGTGGAAGATCACCGGGCCCGGCCAGGTGGTCGGCATCACACCCGGCACCGCATTGGTACCGCGCGCGGTCCAGCCGACCATCGAGGAACCGCCGCCACCGATCACGCCCTTGTCGGCATGGCCACCGATGATGACGATGCGCTGCACGTCCTTGCCCAGCGGGAGCAGGTCACCGGCATTGCGCAGCAGCACGCTGCCTTCTTCGACGGTGCGCTGCGCGGCGTGGAAGCCGGCGTCGTCGTCGATCGGCTCATGCACCGGCGGCAGATCGAAATTGCCGTGCGCGAACATGGTGCGCAGGATGCGGCTCACCATGTCGTCCAGGCGCGCCTGCGGCACCACGCCGCCGGCCACGGCCAGGCGCAGCGGTTCGTCGAAGTAGACCGCCTTGTCGAACACTTCACCGGCCGACTGCTGGTCCAGGCCGGCCAGCGCCGCCTTGGAGCCGCTGTGCACGCCGCCCCAGTCGGACATCACGAAACCGGGGAACTTCCATTCCTGCTTGAGCACCTCGTTCATGAGGTAATCGTGTTCGCAGCCGTAGGTGCCGTTGATGCGGTTGTACGAGCACATCGCCGAACCGGGCTTGCCGATGTCGATGGCGATTTCAAAGGCCAGCAGGTCCGACTCGCGCATCGCCTGTTCGCCGATCTCGGCGCTGTGGAAATTGCGCGAGGTCTCCATGTCGTTGAGCGCGAAGTGCTTCATCGTGGAGATCACGTGCTGGCTCTGCACGCCGCGGATCGATTCGCCGACCAGCACACCGGCCAGCAGGGGATCTTCACCGGCGTATTCGAAGTTGCGGCCATTGCGCGGGTCGCGCTGCAGGTTGACGCTGCCGGCCAGCAGGATGTTGAAGCGCTGCTGCCAGGCTTCGCGACCCATGGTGGCACCGCCAGCGAAGGCGATGTCCGGGTTCCAGCTGGAGGCCGTGGACGGACCGGACGGCATCGCAGTGGCGTGGTCGCCCTTGCGCAGGCCACCCGGGTTGGTCACGCCGACCCCGGCATCGGCCGACTGCTGCGCCGGAATGCCCAGGCGCGGCACGCCCGGCACGAAACCGGCCGACCCGACTGCGCCTTCCGGCAACGGACCGCCGTCCTTGCCCAGCCCGAAGTAGCTGTGCAGCATCTGGAACTTCTCGTCCACCGTCATCTGCGCGACCAAGGCCTTGGCGCGCGCATCGGCGTTCAGAGCGGTGTCCATCCACGGCGTCTCGCCACCGACCGGCGCGGCATAGCCCAGGGTCAGCAGCGTGGCCGCGGTGGTGCCCTTCCTGCCGTCATGGGTGCGCAGCTTGATCGGGGCCGAGCTGGCCGACTGGAAGCCGTCACTGAAGTAGCTCTCGTTGGCTTCCAGCGCCACGCGCGACGGATCGAAGCCGGCGGTGGTGGCCGCATCGGCGCTGACCGCGCCCAGCAGCACGGCCGGTGCGCCCAGGCGTGAACGGGTGACCAGCGGCGGCAGTGCAGCGGCATCGGCAGCGCTGGTGTACAGCGCGACGACGTGACGGCCATCGTTGAGGCGCAGGTAATTCAGCGACGGCTGTTCGGTGCCCGACTCGGCCTCGATCGGCAGGCGGGTCAGCACGACACTGCCGGTCTGCTGCGCGGCGGCAGGATCGGCGGTCACGAAACGATAGTGGTAGCCCAGCGCGTCGGCCAGACCCTGCAACGGGTCCACGCGGTCGGCGCGACGTTCCACGTTGCGCACGGTCAGGGCATCGACCTGCAGCTGCTCCAGCTGCGCGGCGACCACGGCCGCATCCAGCTCACCCGGGGTCTGTTCCAGGGTCAGCACGGTGAACGCGTTGGTGGTGGCGGCCGGGGCGGCAGCCCAGGCGGAAGCGCTCAGCGAGAGCGCGATGGCGGCCGTCAGGGCCAGGGGCTTTGAAATCGTTTTCATGAGCGGACGAAACACCTTTGCTTGCGCAATAAATCCAGGGAGTCTTGCCGCAGAAGGGTGCAGCGCCATGTCGGCGGGAACCACGCGCAGGCGCGCGGAACCGTTTACAACGCAAGGCGATGACGGCTACGTCCAGGCCCCTCCGCCCGTCGTGACAGCCGTACCACCCGGGAGCCGTTACCGGCACTCCACCCCGGAAGAGTGGGCGAGCCTGTTCATGCCTGTCAACAGGATGCTTACATTTGGGACACCGTGGCCCGCCGGATTCACGACGAAACAGGCTTGATGACCCGGGTCTGGGCGGCCTCCACCACCTGCCCGCGCTGGTCGCGCGGCTGCATCAGCGCCAGGGGGCGATCGTCGCTGTCGGCCTGCAGGACCGAGCGTGGTTCGCCCGGCGCGAACAGGAAGGCTTCCCCCCATTGGCGCAGCGCCACCACCAGCGGGAACAGCGCGCGACCGCGTTCGGTGAGCACGTATTCCTGATAGCTGCGGCCTTCGGCCAAGGGCTGCTGCGCCAGCACCTCCGCCTCCAGCAAGGCCTGCAGGCGCTGGCTGAGCATGCTCCGCGACATCCCCAGGCGGCGCTGGAAATCGCTGAAACGGCGCACCCCGTCGAAGGCCTCGCGCACGATCAGCAGCGACCAGCGGTCGCCGACCAGATCCAGCGCGCGCCCGACCGGGCAGGTTGTCATCGACTCGGTGGCCATCAGGATTCTCCGCTCAAGGTTTCATTTTAGAACCACGTGCCGCAGAATCAACTGGTTCTATTTTGAGACTGAATGATGGCGACCACCGCCCCCGGCATTTCCGCTTCCCCGCTTCCCTCCGCCCTGCTGATGCTGTTCGCCTGCGCCGCCGGCCTCAGCGTGGCCAATGTCTATTACGCGCAGCCGTTGCTGGATGCGCTGGCGGCCGATCTGCAGATCAGCACCGGCCGCATCGGCGCGGTGATCGCCGCCACCCAGCTCGGCTCGGTCGCTGCCCTGCTGTGGGTGGTGCCGCTGGGCGACCGCATGGAGCGTCGCCGCCTGATGGCGATCCAGACAGTGGGCCTGGTGCTCACCCTGCTGGCCGTCGCGATGGCCGCGCAGGCCTGGAGCCTGTTGCTGGGCATGCTGGCGGTGGGCCTGCTCGGCACCGCGATGACCCAGGGGCTGATCGCCTATGCGGCCGCCGCCGCAGGCGAGCACGAGCGCGGCCGCGTGGTCGGTGCCGCACAGGCCGGCGTGGTGGTCGGATTGCTGCTGGCGCGCGTGGTGGCTGGCGCGGTGGCCGATCTGGGCGGTTGGCGCGCGGTGTACCTGCTCTCGGCGGCGCTGATGGTGGTGACGGGCACCCTGCTGTGGGCGCGCCTGCCGCGGCTGCCGGTGCCCATCACGTCCAGCGCGCGGACCGGCATGATCGCCTTGCTGCGGCAGCAGCCGGTGCTGCGCCAGCGCGGCGTGCTGGGACTGCTGCTGTTCACCGTGTTCGGGCTGTTCTGGAGCAGCATGAGCCTGCCACTGAGCGCACCGCCGTATGCGCTCAGCCACACCGGCATCGGCGCCTTCGCGCTGGTCGGCCTGCTCGGTGCCTTGGCGGCGGCACGCAGCGGGCACTGGAGCGACCGTGGGCATGCCGGTCGGGTCACCACCGGCGCCCTGCTGCTGATGCTGCTGAGCTGGGCGCCGATCGCGGCGATGTCCCACCACCTCGGCTGGCTGGTGCTTGGTGTGCTGCTGCTGGACCTCGCCGTGCAGGCGCTGCACGTGACCAACCAGAGCCGCATCCTGGCCGCGGCCCCGCACGCACAGGCGCAGGTGATCGCCGCGTACATGCTGTTCTACGCTGCCGGGAGCGGGATCGGAGCGCTGCTGGGCAGCAGCTTGTATGCCGCGTATGGCTGGAACGGCGTGTGCCTTGCCGGCGCGCTGGTTTCGTTGCTTGCACTGGGCGCGTGGGGAACCCTGCAACGCTCCCCGAACGGCCGGTCGTCCTGACCCCGACCGCCTCGGCAGCGGGGCTTTCCGCTACCCTGCGCAGCAGATGCAAAGATTGAATGATGCGGAGCGTGCGTTGAAGGCGTCCACGGCAGTGAACGAGCAGTGGTCTGGCGCACTGCTGCTTGGCCCGCATTTCGCCGTGCTGCAGGGGCATGCCGGTGCCACCGGTGCGCATGCACACTATGCCCACCAGGTGCTGCTGGCCGAGACCGGCCAATGGACCGTGGAGAACGAGAACGGACTGCAGTGCGGCGCGCGCCTGTTGCTCCCCTCGTTCCAGTCGCATGCGGTGCGCACCGTGCCGCTGCGCGGCTGCACGGTATGGATTGAACCCAGCCATGTCGACCTGCAGAAGCTGCAGACACAGCTGCCGTTGCTTCCCTGTGATCCGCAGGCTTTGTTGCCCTGTCTGTCGGCCCTGGTCGCGCGGGCGCCGCTGGATCGACGGCTGCAGGCCGCACTGTCCGCACTGGACGCGCGGTTGCCGGAGCGCATTGCGGCCCCGGCGATTGCGGCGGCCGCGCACCTGTCCGAAAGCCAGTTGCACCGCCGCTTCCAGCAGGACCTGGCCGTGTCGCTGCGTGGCCTGGTGCTGTGGCGCCGGTTACGCCAGGCACTGGTCCAGGTCATCGAGGGACACAGTCTGACCAGCAGCGCACATGCCGCCGGCTTCGCCGACCTTGCGCACTTCTCGCGCAGCCTGCGGCGCATGTTCGGCGTGCAGGCCGGGCATCTGGCCGGCCTGCACCTGCAGCACTATCGCGGCGACTGATCCAGCCCGGGTGGCGGCGGCGGTTCCGGCATGTGCGGCAGCGCGCGGAACGGCGCCAGCAGTTGCCCCAGATAGCGCCGTGGATAGGCCGGCTGGCTGCCAATCCCCAGATCGTCCACGCGCATACGGTAGTGGGCATCGAAGGCCGTCCCAAGCAGATGATCCCAGACGGTCAGGAACAACCCGAAGTTGACATCGCCGGCCTTGCCATAGCGCATGTGGTGGAACCGATGCAGCGGGGCCCATGCCATCACCTTGCCCAGCCAGCCCGGCCGCATGTCGACGTTGGAGTGCTGCAGCAGCAACTGGATGGCAATGGCAAAGGCCAGCACCGCCGCGACCGGGTACGGCATGCCCAGCAACAGCAGTGGCAGCACCCCGCCCAGAGCTTCGGCTGTCTGGTGCAACGGGTGCTTCATCAATCCGTTGAACCCATACATGCGGGTCACGCTGTGGTGGACCGCATGCAACCTCCACAACCAGGCCCAGCGATGGCTCGCGTAGTGCACCAGGGTGATGCCCAGGTCCGCAGCGACGATCGCCAGCACCACCTGCGCGACGACGCTCCAGTGCGTCGGCCACAGCTGCCACGGCATCCACGCGGCCACCAGCGGAATCGCACCGATCGCCAGCAGGTTCAACCCTTCGTTCACCAGCGCATGGACGGCATCGCGGCCCGCATCGCCCTGGCCTGCGTTGAAGGCCGGGTCATACGGCCAGCAGCGCTCAGCCAGCCACGACAGGGCGATGGCCAGGACCAACCCCGGCAGCAGCCACATGGCCGACCCCGCTGCATACCCCACCCACCACGTAGCCACCCCCACGAATCCAAGCAGCATTCCCGGCGCATACAACGCCAACCACCATCGCTTCATCGACCTGCTCCATACAAAGGAGCGGCCATGCTCGCGACAACGCCGGTGCCAGGCTTGAACAAACCGCGCATCCCGCCCTGCGTGGATGCTCTCCTGAAGCATTCAGCACCCTCAACCGGTTCGGAATCCGGCTGCCGAATTCGTTAGCATTTTTACTAATTGCAGGTAGGATTGTCGGTCTCAGCCTTTGACACGCGTGCTGCCGATACTCGCCGCCATGCCCTTGTTTCCCGCCCGTTTCCGCCTGCTCCAGCCCTGCCGGGAGGCCCGCTGATGGGTGCCGTGCTGGCTTTGGACCGGCTGCTGGAAACCCGCCGGGTCTGGCGGGGGCAGCCACGTGCGGCCTTCCCGGAGGTGGCCCCGCACCCTACCGGTCACCCGGCGCTGGATGCCCGCCTGCCCGGCGGTGGCTGGCCGCCTTCGGCGTTGTCGGAGGTGCTGCTGGCTTCGCCCGGAGTCGGTGAGCTGGCCCTGGTCTGGCCGACCCTGGCACGGCTGAGCCAGCAGCAGCAGACCGTGGTGCTGATCGCCCCGCCACACTTGCCGCATGCTCCGGCCTGGGCCCGCGCCGGGCTGGCGCTGGGCCAGGTGCAGGTGGTCCAGGCCAGCCCGCGCGATGCGCTGTGGGCCGCCGAACAATGCCTGCGCTCGGCCGCCTGCGCGGCGGTGCTGTGCTGGCCGCAGCAGGCCGATGACCGCGCGCTGCGCCGGCTGCAGGTAGCGGCTGAAACCGGCCAGTGCCTGGGCTTTTCCTTCCGCGATGCCCGGCATGCGCGCAACCCCTCCCCGGCCGCGCTGCGCCTGCAGCTCGACGATGGCCAGGTGCGGGTGCTCAAGTGCCGTGGCGGGCTGGCACCGGCGCAGCCGCTGCCGCTGGCCGTGGCCCATTGAGCCGCCGCCGTGGACTGGGCCTGCCTGCTGCTGCCGCACCTGGCGCTGGACGCTGCCCTGCGCCAGCAACCGGATCCGGCCGCGCCGCTGGTGCTGGTCACCGGCCCGGCGCAGCGGCGCGTGCTGCATGCGGTCAGCCCCTCCGCACGCCAGCTCGGGCTGCGCCGCGGCATGCTGCTGTCGGCCGCGCAGGTGCTCACCCGCGACATGCTCAGCGTGGAGTACGACCCGCGCGCCGAGCAGGCCACCCGCCAGCTGCTGGCGAGCTGGCTGTACGGCATCAGCTCGCAGGTCAGCCTGGATTTCCCGCACGCGCTGGCACTGGAAATCCGGGCCAGCCGCGCCCTGTTCGGTGATTGGCCGAAGGTCGAGCAGCGCCTCACCCGCGGCTTGACCGAGCTGGGCTTCCGGCATCGGCTGGTGGCCGCACCGAATCCGCATGCCGCCAGTGTGCTGGCGCGCGTGCATGGCCGGCTCGGCGTGGATGCGCACCAGCTGGACGCGGCCCTGGCCCAGGTGCCGATCGAACGCAGCGGGCTGCCGGTCGAGGCGGTCACGGTGCTGGCGCGCTCGGGCCTGCGCACACTGGGCGCCGCGTTCGGCCTGCCACGGGAGAGCCTGGCGCGGCGTTTCCCGCCGCAGGTACTGGCGCACCTGGATGCGCTGCGTGGGATCAGCACGCCGCCGCTGCGCTATTTCCAGCCACCGGACCGCTTCGATGCGCGCATCGAGTTCGAGTACGAGGTCGAGTCCACCCAGGCGATGCTGTTCCCGCTGCGGCGGCTGACCGCCGACCTGGCCGCCTTCCTGTGCTCGCGCGATGGCGGCGTGCTGCAGTTCGATCTGTGGTTCGAACACGAAAACCACCCGGATACGCGGCTCTCGATCGGCCTGCTCGCGCCCGAACGCGAACCGGCGATGCTGTTCGAACTGGCCCGCAACCGTGTCGATCATCTGCAGTTGCCGGCGGGCAGCCGCGGCCTGCGGCTGCAGGCCGAGCAGCTGCCGCCGTTCGTGCCGGCCGCGCGCGATCTGTTCGACCCGCGCCCGCAGCAGGCGATGCCGTGGGAGCAGCTGCGCGAACGCCTGCGTGCGCGGCTCGGCGATGATGCCGTGCAGGGGCTGGGGCTGCGCGCCGAGCACCGGCCCGAACGCGCGAGCGGCGATGCCCAGGGCGCCCCGAAGGCCCGGCCACCGGTGCTGCCGATGCGTCCGGGCTGGCTGCTGGCGCAGCCGCAGGCGCTGCAGGATCCGCACCTGCGCATCCTGTCCGGGCCGGAGCGGATCGAATCGGGCTGGTGGGATGCCGGCGACATCCGCCGCGATTATTACGTCATCGAAACCGGCCAGGGCCAGCGCGGCTGGGCCTATACCGCCGCCGATGCACGCAGCGGCCCCTTCATGCTGCACGGCTGGTTCGCATGAGCGCGCCGCCGTTGCCCGGGTATGCCGAGCTGCACTGCCTGTCGGCCTTCAGTTTCCAGCGCGGCGCGTCCATCGCCGAGGAGTTGTTCGCGCGCGCCAAGGGCCAGGGTTACCGTGCGCTGGCGATCACCGATGAGTGCTCGCTGGCCGGCATCGTGCGCGCCTGGCAGGCGGCGCAGAAGCACCAGCTGGCGCTGATCACCGGCGCCGAGTTCCAGCTGGAGGACGGCCCCAAGCTGGTGCTGCTGTGCACCGACCAGGGCAGCTACGCCGCGCTGTGCCAGCTGATCACCACCTGCCGCCGACGCGCGCCCAAGGGCGAGTACCGCTGCCTGCGCAGCGACATCGGATCGTTGCATGCCGGCCTGCTGTGCCTGTGGGCCGAGGCCACCCCGGGCATCGAGGATGCACAGTGGCTGCAGGCCTGCTTCCCGCAGCGGCTGTGGCTGGCGGTTGAACTGCACCGCGAGGCCGACGACCGCGCGCGCCTGCAGCGCCTGCGTCGTTTCGGCCGCGACCAGGGCATTCCATTGGTGGCCAGCGGCGATGTGCACATGCATGTGCGTCGCCGCCGCGCGCTGCAGGACACCCTCACCGCGATCCGCCACCACTGCACGCTCGGCGACGCCGGCTGGCGCCTGTTCGCCAATGGCGAGCGTCATCTGCGCACCCGCCAGGCCCTGGCCACGCTGTACCCGCCCGAGCTGCTGGCCGAGACGCTGCGCATCGCCGAACGTTGCCACTTCGATCTCAAGCAGCTGCAGTACACCTACCCGCGCGAACTGGTGCCGGCCGGCCACGACCCGGCCAGCTGGCTGCGTGTGCTGGTGGAGGAAGGCATGCAGTGGCGTTGGCCAACGGGCGAGACGCCCCGGCAGCGCCACCAGATCGAACACGAGCTGGCGCTGATCCACACCAAGCAGTACGAGTCGTACTTCCTGACCGTGCACGACATCGTGCGCTTCGCGCGCAGCCAGCAGATCCTCTGCCAGGGCCGCGGCTCGGCCGCCAATTCCTCGGTGTGCTACGTGCTGGGCGTGACCGAGATCGACCCCAGCGACATGGACCTGCTGTTCGAGCGCTTCATCTCCGCCGAGCGCGACGAGCCGCCGGACATCGACATCGACTTCGAACACGAGCGCCGCGAGGAAGTCCTGCAGTACGTGTTCAACCGCTACGGTCGCGAACGCGCTGCGTTGACCGCGGTGGCGATCAGCTACCGTGGCCGCAGTGCGGTGCGCGATGTGGCGCGGGTGCTGGGCCTGCCGCCGGACCAGGTCAATGAGCTGGCCGCCTGCCTGGACCGCTGGAGCAGCCACGAGCCGCTGCCCGAGGCGCTGCGCGAGCGCGGCTTCGATCCGGAGACGCCGCTGATGCGGCGGGTGGTCGCGCTGACCGCCGAGCTGGTCGACTTCCCGCGCCACCTGTCCCAGCACCCGGGCGGTTTCGTGATCTCCGAACATCCGCTGTCCACAATGGTGCCGGTAGAGAATGCGGCCATGGCCGACCGCACCGTGATCCAGTGGGACAAGGATGACCTGGATGCTACCGGCCTGATGAAGGTCGACTGCCTGGCGCTGGGCATGCTCACCGCCGTACGCAAATGTCTGGCGATGCTGGAGGCACATGGCGAACCGCCGATGAGCATGGCGAAGATCCCCCCGGATGATGGCCCCACCTACGACATGATCTGCCGCGCCGACACCCTGGGCGTGTTCCAGATCGAGTCGCGCGCGCAGATGGCGATGCTGCCGCGCATGCAGCCACGCTGTTTCTACGATCTGGTGATCGAAGTGGCGATCGTGCGCCCTGGCCCGATCCAGGGCGACATGGTCCATCCCTATCTGAATCGACGGAAGAAACTGAAAGAAGAAGGCATCGAAGAGATCGACTACCCGCCCGCGCTGGAGAAGGTGTTCAAGCGCACTCTCGGGGTGCCGCTGTTCCAGGAACAGGTGATGCAGCTGGCCGTCGCCGCCGCCGGTTTCAGCCCCGGCCAGGCCGATGCGCTGCGCCGTTCGATGGCCGCCTGGAAGCGCCACGGCGGGCTGGAGCCGCACCGCGACAAACTGCTCACCGGCATGGCCGCCAACGGTTACAGCCGCGAATACGGTGAGCGCCTGTTCGAGCAGATCAAGGGCTTCGGCAGTTATGGCTTCCCGGAAAGCCACGCGGCCAGCTTCGCGCTGATCACCTATGTCAGCTGCTGGCTCAAGTGCCACCACCCCTCCGCGTTTGCCGCCAGCCTGATCAACAGCCAGCCACTGGGCTTCTACACCCCGGACCAGATCCTGCAGGACGCGCGCCGCCATGGCGTGCCGGTGCTGCCGGTGGACGTGCGCTACAGCGCGTGGGACTGCACCCTGGTCCCACCCACCTCGCCGGGTCGCCCGTTCGGCATCCGCTTGGGCCTGCGCCTGGTCGATGGCTTCAGCGAGGCGGTCGCCACCGGACTGGTACAGGCGCGCCACCGCGCGCCGTTCGACAGCGTCGCCGACCTGAGCCAGCGCGCGCAGCTGGACCGTCGCCACCAGGGCCTGCTGGCCGATGCCGGTGCACTCAAGGGCTTGAGCGGCCATCGCCATCGCGCGCGCTGGGAGGTTTCCGGCGTGGAGAAGCCACTGCCGCTGTTCGAGACCGCGCGCGCCACCACTGAAACCGCCGTGCCGCTGCCGCTGCCGAGCGCCTTCGAGGACATGCAGGCCGACTACAACAGCACCGGCACCACGCTGGGCCGGCACATGGTGTCGTTCATCCGCAGCCAACTGCGCCAGCGCCGTTGCCACCGTTCCGACGAACTGAGCGCACTGCCGCACGGGCGCAGTGTGCGGTTTGCCGGCCTGGTGCGCATGCGCCAGCGGCCCCAGACCGCCAGCGGCGTCACCTTCCTCACCCTGGAAGACGAATGCGGCATGGTCAACGCGGTGGTCTGGCGCAAGATCGCCGACCGCCAGCATCGGGTGCTGGTCGAAGCGCAGTTGATGCAGATCGATGGCCGCCTCGAACGCGTGGACGGCGTGCAGCACCTGATCGTCCGCCAGATGCACAACATCGACAACCTGATCGACGGCGTGCGCACCCACAGCCGCGATTTCCGCTGAGCCATCTCGTGACCCACCTCACACTCTGAATCCAATTCCAGAGTTTTCCGACTGGTGCCGTGAATGGCCTATCCGGTATGGTCGCACCCTTCCAAGGATCCGGAGACGGTATGTCGCGCGCGCTGACCCTCACCACGCTGGCTGTGTCCAGCCTTGCTCTGGCGGTTTCCGGATGGACCGCGCTGCGCCTGCACCAGAGCCAGTCCGATGAGCGTGTCATCACCGCGCGGGGCCTGGTCATCCGCGATGCCAACGGCCAGGCGCGGGTGATCCTCGGCGCACCGGTCCCCGACCCGCTCACCCAAGGTGTGACCCAGGGGCCGCGCGCGTCACCGCTGTCGGGCCTGATCCTGCTCGGTGCCGATGGCTCCGAGCGTGGCGGCTACGGCACCGCCGATGTCGGCGACGAGGCGATCCTCACCCTGGACGATGCCACCGGCACCACCGAAGTGTTCAAGGTCACCGCCAACCCGGACCGCGGCGCCACCCTGGTGGTCAAGCACCAGAACAGCACCGGCGCGATGCTGACCTCCTGGCAGGGCAAGCCGGAGCTGATCTTCCTCAACAACGACGAACAGTCGCACTACGTCAGTCCGCACTCCGCTGCGGCGCCCTGATATCGGCGGGCGGTGATTTTCGGGTAGCGCTATGACAACCTGTCCTTTGTCACGGGACCGCCCTGCCGGCGCGCCGACGCGCCGCAGCCGTCCCCGCTTCCGGAGCCCCCATGCCCATCGCTGCCCCCACCTGGCCCCAGGCCACCACCGTCGACGAGATCCGCCACAACCTGGAGGCGGTGCGCGAACGCATCGTCCGCGCCTGTGCACTGGCCGGGCGCGACCCGGCCGGCGTGCGCCTGCTGCCGGTCAGCAAGACCGTCGATGAAGCCCGCCTGCGCATGGCGTGGGAAGCCGGCTGCCATGAGCTCGGCGAGAACAAAGTGCAGGAAGCCCAGCGCAAAGCCGCGGCCATGGCTGACCTGCCCGGCCTGCGCTGGTCGGTGATCGGCCACCTGCAGACCAACAAGGCACGTGACGTGGCGCGCTTCGCCAGTGAGTTCCAGGCGCTCGACAGCCTGCGGGTGGCACAGGCGCTGGATCAGCGGCTGGCACTGGAGCAGCGCACGCTGGACGTCTTCGTGCAGGTCAACACCTCCGGTGAGGACAGCAAGTACGGTCTGGACCCGATCGAGGTCGCCGACTTCGTGCAGCAGCTCCCGGCGTTCCCGAACCTGCGCGTGCGCGGGCTGATGACCCTGGCGCTGTTCTCGTCGGACCCGGAACAGGTACGCCCGTGCTTTACGCGGCTGCGCGACCTGCGCGAGCGGCTGCGCCCCACGCTGCCACCGGGCATCCGCCTGGAAGAACTGTCGATGGGCATGTCGGGCGATTTCGACATCGCCATCGAGGAAGGCGCTACTGTCGTGCGCGTCGGCCAGGCCATCTTCGGCGCGCGCTCGACTCCGGATAGTGTCTACTGGCCGACCCCGGCAGCGGAGGACGCGCCATGATGCCGGCACTGCGTCGCCACGCCGTGGCTATCCAGCACGTCCCCTTCGGTGCCTGGCTGGATGGACTGCCTGCTCCGTGCGTCGCGGAGGAGGCACTCGCATGAGCAGCTATCGCCTGATCATCCATCGCCACGAGCAACGCTGGGGACGGTTCGACAGTGAGGGCCCGCAGGCACGTGAGCACCTCATCGCCCTGGCCGCGCGGCTACCCGAGGCCGACGGCTTCCGCGTGCAGTGGCAGCAGGCCGTCGGTGAGCAGCGGCTGCTGCACAGTGGCCCGGATGGACTGAAGGTGCTCAGCAGCGAGGCGGTCTATCGGGATATGCCTGCGCCCTGATCGACCGCTACCCGGGCGCATCCCCTGCAGGTGAGCCCACGCTACGCATGTGCAACGCATGCTCGGCCGCTTCGGCGTGCAGCCAATCGCGAAAGGCCAGGAAGCCCTGATGCGTCGCCGATCGCGGCGGGTACACCAGCCAGTGCGACCAGCGCGTTTTCAGCCGGTGCGGTGACAGCGCGATCAATTGCCCGGAATCGAGCAGCAGGCGCGCCCGCGTGACCCGCCCCAACGCCACGCCGATGCCATCGAGCGCGGCGCGATGGTGCGCTTCGGAATCATTGAGCATCGCCACATAGCGCGCCGGCGGCGTGTCATCGACCAGCGCAAACCACCGGTCCCACTCGCCATCGGGGTCGCCCAGCAGCGGCCAGTGCGAGATGGGCCGGCCATCCACACCGCCCATCTGCTGTACGAGTGCAGGACTGGCCATCGGCACCAGCCACTCGTCGAACATCGGCTCGGCGGTCAACCCCGGCCACTGGCCTGCACCTACGCGCAGCGCCGCGTCGATCTGCAACTGGCGTGCGAAATCAGTGAGGCGTTCGCTGGACTCCAGATTGATCTCGATCTGCGGATAGGCGGCGACGAACCTGCCCAGTCGCGGCACCAGCCAGTTGGACGCCATCGAAGGCAGCGCGCTCACCGTCAGGACCCTGTCGTGGCGCGCCGGGAACGGCTGGAACGCCTGCCCGATCGCATCCAGATGCGGTGCGACCTGATCCAGCAAGCGCTGCCCTTCCGGCGTGACCCGCACACCGCGTGGCTGGCGCAGCAGCAACGGATAGCCGAGGCGCTGCTCCAGTTGCCGCATCTGGTGGCTGAGGGCACTGACCGTGAGGTTCACCGTCTCGGCCGCGCGGGTCAGGTTGCCCAGCCGCGCTGCGGTGACGAAGTTCTGCAGCGCCTGCAGCGGTGGTCGGGACATCTGACTTAATCTCAGCTCAAGGGTGGCTTGCAGGAATATCGCTTTTTACGCCCGCATCCTGAACTTATCGTCAACTCCATTCAAGTGGAGATAGGCGCATGAACCTGTTCGGCGGACTGCTTTTTCTGCAGGGGCACATCACCAATGTTGCACTGGCCCGGCAACTGGCCGGCGTGGATGCCGTGGACGGCGAGACGGAGGATGGGCCGGGGGACGCCACAGCAGGCGGAGCGCAGTGTGGGGAGGTCGCGCCGGGCGTCGTGACGCAGACATGCCCGAGCAGCCGTTGATATCGCCAAGGCCGACAGGGCGCCCTGGCACCCTGTCCGCCACCGGATGTGCCATGCTCCTCCCGTTGCAACCCACCTGGAGAGCGTCGCCATGGCCAAAGGCCTGAACCAACAGAAAGAGCAGAAAAAGAAACCTGCCAAGACCGCCAAGGAAAAGAAGGCGGAAAAGAACGAAAAGAAGACCACCCGCGGTTTCGCCCCGGTCTGACCGGCGGGTCTACCCGCTCACTGCGCGGGCAACATGGGAGTGCGGCCACACCACGGTGTCCCGCAGCTCCTCGCGCCACATCCCCGCAACCGTCACGCCAACGCTCATGCGTCGGCCAACCTCAGTCTCTGCGCATCCGTCGCCGGCGGCACCCCGAACAGCCGCGCGTAGTCCCGGCTGAACTGAGACGGGCTTTCATAGCCCACCCTGTGACCGGCATCCGCCGCATCCAGTCCGCCGCTGACCATCAGCCGCCGCGCCTCCTGCATCCGCAACTGCGTCCTGAACTCCAGCGGGCTCATCGCCGTGACCGACTTGAAGTGCGCATGGAAACTCGAGCGACTCATGCCGGCAATGCGCGCCACCTCATCGATACGGCAGGCACCCCGGAAATTCGCCCGGATCCACAGGATCGCGCGGGCAATCTGCCCGTGCCGGCTGTCGCCGCGCGTCATCGCCTGCAGCACGCTGCCGTCGGGACCGGTCAACAACCGATAGAGAATCTCGCGCAGCGCCAGCGGGCCGAGCGCCTCCGCATCCGCCGGTGAATCCAGCAAGGCGACCAGGCGTGTCGTGGCGTCCAGCAACCCGGACGTCATCGCGTTGAGGGAAAGGCCTGCAGGCGCCCGGTGCTCCGTGGCGGGCCGGGGGTACTGCAGCGCAAGCTCACCCAGCACGGCCGCATCGAGATCGATCTGAAGGCTCAGGTACGGCTGCGCCGCGGTCGCCTCGATCACCGCTCCCATCACCGGCAGCCCAACCGATGCCAGCAGATAGCAGCTCGGATCGTAGTAATAGACGCTCGACCCCAGCAGGGCGCGCTTGCGGCCCTGGGCTACGAAGCACACGGTCGGCTCATAGATCACCGGCATGGGCATCGTCGGGGTGCTGCACCGGATCAGCTTCACACCGGGCAGCCGGCAGTCGAAGCTGCCGTCACGCGGGGCGTGCCGGGCGATGGCATCACGGAACTCTGCAAGCGAGGCCATGTGGCCGTCTCCATGGACGCGTTGGGAGTGCCCGACATCATCCGCCAGCGTCGGACGATCGTGCAAGCTTCCCGGAGGACATGGCTACCGGCCCAGGGCGGCGCGCCGGAACAATGGGCGCCCACGCAGGCACTGCCCTGCCCGCCACGGAGAACGCTCGCATGACCTCCCACAGCTCGCTCGATCATTACCGCCTGCTCGGCCGCGCAGGACTGCGTGTCTCGCCCTTGTCGCTGGGCACGATGACCTTCGGTGCCGACTGGGGCTGGGGCGCCGACGACGCCGAAGCCCGACGGATCTTCGATGCGTATGTCGACCGCGGCGGCAACTTCATCGATACCGCGGTCAACTACACCAACGGCGCCGCCGAGCAGATCCTCGGCCGTTTCGCCAAGGCCCGGCGCGACCGCCTGGTGCTGGCCACGAAGTTCACGATGGCCCGTGACGCCACCAACATCAATTCCGGCGGCAACCACCGCTACAACCTCGTGCGCTCGGTCGAAACCAGCCTGCGCCAGCTGGACACCGACCGGATCGACCTGATGTACCTGCATGCCTGGGACTTCACCACCCGGCCGGACGAAGTAATGCGTGCGCTGGACGATCTCGTCCGCACCGGCAAGGTGCTGTATCTGGGTATCTGCAACACCCCGGCCTGGCGCGTGGCCGAACTGCAGACCCTGGCGGACCTCCGCGGCTGGGCGCCGCTGGTGGCTCTGCAGATCGAATACAGCCTGGTCGAACGCACGGTGGAGCACGAACTGCTGCCGATGGCCCAGGCCATGGGCCTGGGCGTGCTGCCGTGGTCGCCTCTCGGCGGCGGCATCCTGACCGGCAAATACACGCGCGCCGATCTGTCCGACGAAAATGGTGCCGATGTGGCGAGCAGTCGCAAAGGCGTGATCGCCTCGATCGGCCATCTCAACGAACGCGCGCTGGACATCGCCGCGGTGGTGGGTGAAGTCGCCGAGGACCTTGGCGTGTCGCGCTCGCAGGTGGCGATCGCCTGGACGCTGGCCAACCCGGCGGTGGTGTCGCCGATCATCGGCGCGCGCACCGTGGCGCAGGCCGAAGACAATCTTGGCGCGCTGGACGTGGTGCTGAGCGATGCACACCTGGCGCGCCTGGATGAGGCCAGCGCACCGGCACCGATCTTCCCCGCACGCTTCATCGGCCGGCCGATGGCGCAGCAGTTGATCTTCGGCACCTCCACGCTGAGCGGGAGGAGATGAGCCATGGTCACCTCTCCTTCTGGCCGGACAGTCGCCCTTGCAATCCGCCTGGCATTGCTTGCCGCTGGGCCATTGATCCCGATCCCCGCATCGGCCGAGACCACACCGCCGCACACCGCCCGCAACAAGCAGGTGGTCAGCGAGGCCTTCAATCGATGGTCAGCCGGCGGCTCGGCATTCTTCAACGAGACGCTCGCACCCGATGTCGTGTGGACCATCGCCGGCTCCAGCCCGACGTCAGGCACCTATCGCGGGCGGGAGGACTTCATCGCCCGCGCGGTCCGCCCCTTCGTCAGCCGCCTGCGCACCCCGGTCCGCCCAACCTCGCGGCAGATATGGGCGGACGGGGAGCATGTGATCATCCACTGGACCGGTAACGGAGTGGCCTTGGACGGCAGGCCGTATCACAACGACTACGTCTGGATATTCCGCATGCGCGACGGCAAGGCTGTCGAGGTCACCGCCTTCCTGGATCTTGTCCCTTACGATGCCGTCCTCCACCGCGTGCCGCCGCCGGACACATCCGGCACCCAGTAGCGCGGCGGGCACCGGTCCGCCCATGTCTTCTCCTGAGCGCAAACCGACAGATTCAGTGAAAAAGACCAGCGGATCGGCGTGAGACAATGCGGTTCATGACCTCACCCGACCCTCAACGCCCTCTGCTTTCCAGGGATGCGTGGAAGCGCCGTGCCGCCCTGTGGGGCGGTGCGGTGGCCGTGGCCCTGGTTGCGATCGTGTTCGCCAAGGCCAGCGACGCCGCCTTCAGGGTGTTCCAGTCGATCATCGCCCACTCGATCTGGTGGGCACTGCTGGTGACCCCGGCGGTCTTCGCGCTGCTGGCATGGCTGACCAGTGGCGCACTCAAACCCACGCGTGGCAGCGGAATTCCGCAGGTGATCGCGGCGCTCGATGTGCCGACACCGTCGTTTCGGCTGGACAACCTCTCGCTCGGCGTATCGGCAGGCAAACTCGCCCTGACCACGCTGTCCCTGCTCGGGGGCGCCTCGGTGGGCCGCGAGGGCCCTACCGTGCATGTCGGTGCCAGCGTGATGTACATGTTCGGGCGATGGTTCGGATTCCGCGATCCCAAGGAGCTGTCGCATTTTCTGCTGGCCGGTGGCGCCGCCGGTATCGCGGCGGCGTTCAACACGCCGCTGGCGGGCATCGTGTTTGCCATCGAAGAGCTCAGCGGCCGTTTCGAGCATCGCTTCTCCGGCACGCTGCTGACCGCGGTCATCGTGGGTGGCGTGGTGTCCCTGGGCCTGCTCGGCAACTACACCTACTTCGGCAAAGTCACCGCGACCCTGCCGCTCGGCCAGGCCTGGCTGGCGATCGTCCTGTGCGGCGTCGTCGCGGGCCTGCTGGGCGGTGTGTTCGCCAACGCCGTGCTGCTGACCATGGCAGGCCGGCCACGCTGGCTGGGTCAGCTGCGGCAGCGGCATCCCGTCCTGTTGGCCGCCCTGTGCGGGCTCGCCCTGGTCCTGCTGGCGGCGGCCTTTGGTGCGGGCGCCTTCGGCACCGGCTACGAGCAGGCCAGGGGGCTGGTCCAGGGCGCGCCCTCAGTCGGCCACGCGTTCGGCCTCATGAAGCTCCTCGCCAACCTGGTCTCCTATGTCGCCGGCATTCCCGGCGGGCTGTTCTCGCCCGCCCTGGCTGCCGGCGCCGGCCTGGGCCACAACCTCGCCGCCATCATGCCCTCGGTCGATGAGCGCATCTTCGTCCTGCTGGGGATGTGTGCTTACCTCACCGGGGTGACCCAGGCACCGCTGACCTCCGCGGTAATCTCGTTGGAACTGACGGACAGCAGCGACATGCTGTTGCCCATTCTGGCAACGGTGCTGATCGCGCGCGGCGTCTCCGGCCTGGTGTGCCGCGTGCCGATCTACAAGGCCATGGCCGAACAGCTGGTCAAGCCGCTGCAGGGCGCCCATCCGCCGCCGGCGTAACGGGCTGATCCACCGCAGGCGCCTGCTGCCCGTCGGCCGCGGGTGCGGGCCGGATCACGCGTTGACGTCCACCACGGTGCGGCCCTGCACGCGGCCCTGCAGTACCTGCCCGGCAAGTGCAGGCACCTCGGCGAGCCCGATCACCCGCGTGGTGCGTGCCAGCTTGCCCAGGTCGAGATCGCTGGCCAGGCGCGTCCACGCCTGCTCGCGCGCTGCGTAGGGCGCGTTGACCGAATCGATGCCGGCCAGCGTCACGTTGCGCAGGATGAAAGGCAGCACGGAGCCCGGCAGATCGGCCCCCTGGGCCAGACCGAAGGCCGCCACCACACCGCGATAGCGGGTCTGTGCGAGCACGTTGGCCAAGGTATGGCTGCCCACCGCGTCGATCGCACCGGCCCAGCGCTCCTTGGCGATCGGCGCACCCGGTCCGGACAGCGTGGCGCGGTCGATGATCTCGGCCGCGCCCAGCGCCTTGAGATAATCGGACTCTTCCAGCCGGCCGGTCGAGGCGACCACCCGGTAGCCGAGCGCGGACAACAGCGCGATCGCGATGGAGCCGGCACCACCGTTGGCGCCGGTGACCAGGATGTCCCCCTGGTCCGGTGATACACCGCCATGTTCCAACGCCAGCACCGACAGCATCGCGGTATAGCCGGCGGTGCCGATCGCCATCGCGTCGCGGCTGGAGAAGGCCTCGGGAATCTTCACCAGCCACTCGCCCGGCACGCGCGCCTTCTGTGCATAGCCGCCGTGATGGGTCTGGCTCAAGCCCCAGCCGTTGACCAGCACACGGTCGCCAGCGGCGTAACCCGGATGGCTGGAGGTCTCGACCACGCCGGCCAGATCGATGCCGGGGATCAGCGGGAAGGTACGGATCACGGGCGAACGGCCGCTCAGCGCCAGCGCGTCCTTGTAGTTCACCGTGGAATACTCCACGGCAACGGTCACGTCGCCGCGCATCAGATCCTGTTCGGTCAGGTCGACGACGCCAGCCGTGATGCTGTCATCGCTTCGCGTGGCGAGAAGGGCTTTGAAGGACATGGGATCTCCGGTTCCGGTGCATGAGGGGCGTTGCAGAGGAAACCAGTGTGCGCACGGCGCTGTACCGTCCCGTTAAATGGCTGCCGTTCCAGCGTCCACGCATGGTAGAGGAACCGACACAGACGTCTCCCCGTGTGACTACCCCTCACTCGGCCAGCACGCTCGCAATCGCCACCGCCAGCAGCCCCCGCACCGTCTCCGCCGCGAGGTCCGGATCGCGTACCGCACGCATCGCCAAGCCCTCGACCAGCAACCGCATCAACAACGTGCGGCGTTCCAGATCGGCGTCTACGGGGGTGCGGCCACGCGCGATGTCGTGCTGCCGCAACCACGCGGTGATCGCCGCACTCGTCAGCCTGTCGTGCCGGCGCAGCACCTCGGCCACCACGGGGTCGCGATGCGCTTCGGCGGTGATCTCCGCATACAGCGCGACATTGGCGATGGCATTGCCGCGGGTCTCCAGCGTCTCGCCGCGCGCCCACAGCTGGTAGCAGCGCAGCAGCCCGTCGACCAGATCGGCGGCGGCCGGCATGTGGCCGATCGCCTCCTCGTCGTGCGCGAGCTGCCGTTCGATCAAAGCCAGGATCAGTGCGCGCTTGTTCTGGAAATAGCGGTACATCAGGCCCTGGCTGATCTCCGCCTCTGCGGCGATGTCGCTGATCGAGCCGGCGTGGAAACCACGGGCGATGAAGCAGCGCTGCGCAGCATCGAGGATACGTTGTCGCTGCGCCTCCGCACGGGCGGCGGCGGTGTCATCGGCGGCGGCGGCGGAAAGGGAATTAAGCGTCATTGCTCGTCATGGCAGGCGTCCAGTTGAGGACGGATGGTACGACAGCCGGCGGCTGAATGAACGGTCATTCATCTGTCATTTTGCGCGCCCAGACTGCGCCGGCCCCCTCCTTCCATGAACACTCCGATGCGCCATGCCCAGCTGCACCGCCACCTGTTAGCCCTCGCCATCGCCACCGCACTGCCCGGCCTCGCCCTGGCCAACGACGCGGACACCGCGACGACCACCGATAGCGCCGCCCGCGACGTCGTCGCGCTGGATCAGGTGGTCGTCACCGCCCAGAAGCGTGCCACCAATCTGCAGGACACCCCGATCTCGGTCTCCGTGGTCGATGCCGAGGCACTGAAGGACCGCAGCGCGATCTCGATCGGCAGCCTGTCCGATGGCGCGATCCCCTCGCTGCGGGTCACCCCGTTCGCCACCCGCAGCTCGGCGCTGAACATCGGCATTCGCGGCATCGGCGCCTCCGGTGATGCCAACCAGCCGGCACGCGATGCGGGCGTTGGCGTGTATGTCGATGGTGTGTTCATGGGCCGCGCGCAGGGCCTGGGCAGCATGCTGTACGACGTGGAGCGCATCGAGGTGTTGAAGGGACCGCAGGGCACGCTGTTCGGCCGCAACACCGAAGGCGGCGCACTCAGCATCGTCACCCGACAGCCCACCGGCGAGTTCGGTGGCCGCGTGAGCGCCGGCGTCTCCAACTACAGCGGCTACACCACGGGCCTGCACCTGGACCTGCCGAAAGTGGGCGATGTCAGCTTCAAGATCGACGCCGTGCAGGCCACGCGCGGCGGGACCACCGACAACCCGATGCGCGGCGAGCGCGACTTCAACAGTTACGACAAGCGCGGCGCCCGCATCACCGCGCTGTGGCAGCCCAGCGACGACTTCTCCGCGGTGTATGCCTTCGACCGCTCCTACGATGCCACCACGCCGTACCACACCCAGCTGCTGGTCCCGGGCCCCTACGTGAGCCCGCTGCAGAAAGCCGGCGCCAGCGAAGATCGACGTGATTCCGCCATTCTCGGTGGCCCGCAGGAAGACAACATCGGCCGCACCAGCGGCCACCTGCTCAACCTCGGCTGGACGCTCAGCGACAGCCTGGAACTGAAGTCGATCAGCTCCTACCGCGAACTGACCCAGGGCCAGTTCGACATGGGTCTGGTCGACGCGATCTCCGCCTATGGCGGCCCGAACACGCCATTCGGCCGCTACAGTCTGGCCCAGGTCTACCAGCACCAGTACAGCCAGGAGTTCCAGCTGATCGGCACCACCTCGCAGGTCCAGTTCCTGGCGGGCGCCTTCTACTATCACGAAACCGCCGGCGACAACGCGCAGACCCCCAACATGCTGCTCTGGGGGCCGGGCGGCAACAGCTACACGCTCAATCCCGCCACCAACCCGTTGAACCTGGGCAACGTGCGCGTCGATCGTGCCAGCAAGGCGTGGACCGACAGCCTGGGCATCTTCGGCCAGGCCACCTGGACACCGGCCTCCCTCGAGCGTCTGCACCTGACCGCCGGTGGCCGCTACACGCGCGATGACAAGAAGGGCAGCCTGTACATCGTCAACGGCGCGGCCACCGATCTTGCCTTCGACGATGCGTGGGGACGCTTCGACCCGATGGTGAACATCGCCTACGACCTCGGCGAAAACGCGATGGTGTATGCCAAGTACAGCACCGGCTTCAAGGCCGGCGGCGCCAACTCGCGCTCCACGACCTACACCGCCTTCGCCCCGGAAGAGGTCACCGCGCTCGAGCTCGGCTTCAAGTCGCAGTTCTGGGACAACCGCGCGCGCCTGAACCTGGCGCTGTTCGATTCGAAGATCGAGCACAAGCAGATGGATTTCTCGCTGCCCTTCGATCCCAACAGCGGCGAGACCCGCACCACGATGGTGACCACGAACGCGCTCAGCAACGGCACCTCGCGCGGTGCGGAGCTGGAATTCAACGTGATGCCGGTGGACAACCTCACCGTCGGCCTGAACTACGCCTACACGCGGATCGATGCGCAGAGCGCGGTCGACCCGTTCGGCGCGGGCGTGCAGGTCACCGTGCAGCCGCTGCTGGCGCCGAAGAACGCCGGCAGCGTGTCGCTGGACTACCTGCTGCCGTTCGCCAACTTCTCCGCGCTCAAGTTCCACCTCGACGGCAACTGGTCCGACGGCTACTACACCAGCGAGTACGACCAGATGCTCACCGACAGCTCCTTCATCGTGAACGCCCGCGTGGCCCTGATCGACGTCCCCCTCAACAGCACGGGCTCGACCCTGGCCGTCTCGCTGTGGGCGCGCAACCTGCTCGACGAGGAACACCTGTTCTACAAGCTCAACAACGCGTCCCTCGGCCAGAGCGGGATCTTCAATGATCCGCGCACCTATGGCCTGGACGTCACCGTCACCTTCTGATCGCCCTGGAGATTCCGATGAAGAACCGAAGCACCCCACTCGCCCTTGCCATGGCTCTGAGCCTGCCGATGCTCACCGGCGCCGGTATCGCACTGGCCCGCGCGCCCGTCGCCGAGACTGCGACCGCCGCCACGCGCACCACCAACGTGCAGCCGGTCGCCGCCGACGCACAGCGCGTCATTCCGCTGCAGGGCGCATGGAACACGCGCACGTTTGCCGGCCTGCAGGGCACCCATGGGCCGATCCCGGCCAGCGCGTTCGTGCGCACCTCGGACCTCGGTCGCCTGACCGCTGCCGACCGCGACGCACTGGCCGCCGCCGGCGTCACGCTGGATATCGACCTGCGCACCGCCGATGAGCAGGCGCAGTCGCCGGACCTGCTGGCCGACGATGCCCGCTTCGCCTACCAGCGCACCTCGCTGATGGGGACCGAGAAGATGGACCTGCAGAAAATGATGACGACGTTCCCGGACTCGCTGGGCGCGGCCTACGTGCAATGGCTGGATCACAGCCAGCCGCAGTTCAAGCAGGTCTTCCAGCGCATCGCCGCCGAGCGCGACGGCACGGTGCTGTTCCATTGCACCGCCGGCAAGGACCGTACCGGCATCATCGCCGGGCTGCTGCTCGACCTGGCCGGCGTTCCGCGCGCGGACATCGTGCACAACTATGCGATCTCCGCGCATTACCTGGAAGGCCAGCCCAAGGACAGCGCGATGAACGCGCAGATCATGGAACTGATCAGACAGAACCCGGAGATCGGAAGGAAGATGGCCGGCATGTCGGGCACCGCGCCGGAGAACATGGAGATGTTCCTGGTGGCCCTGCATCAGCAGTACGGCGGTGCCGAGGGCTACCTGAAGTCCATCGGCGTCAGCGAGGCGGAAATCGATCAGCTGAAGGTGCGGTTGGGTCAGGCGGGCTGATCTGCCCAGCAGGGTGCGTGTGGGCCACGGACGGTCCACACGTGATGCACCGCACGTCGCGTGGCGACGCTCGCCACTGGCATGACGCGCAACGTCCAGATCACACTGCCTACGGCTGCTCGGTCATCACGCGTTGAATCCAACCCGCGTAGTGGCTCATCCGCACATTGCAGGTCACCTGGCCATAGCGCCCGGGTCGAGCCGTCAGCACATTACCCTGCACGACCTTCCAGGCTCCCTGCCCGGCCAGCAGCCACTTGCCATCGCGCTCGATGAGCACCGGGCCACCGCTGTCGCCGTTGCCCAGCACGCCCTCGAGGGGCAACGCTTCCGGCGGTTCGTCGAACACGTAGCAGAGCCAGCGGTCGTAGGCACTGGTGATCCGGTTGAACGCACGCCGGAGCTCGGTGCGATTGGGGCCGTTGGGAGAATGCCCGGTGGCGCCGGTACCCGTTGCGCCCTTCCCCAGGATTTTCGCGATCTGACCGGCCTCGTCGCTGTCGCTGTACAGGGCAACCGGCGTTACGTCCGTGACCGGTGCCTTCAACCGGATCAGCGCAACATCATCGCCCGAGGCGAGAAACACCACGATCAACATCGCCTCGCCACTGGCCATGGCCTGATCGATCAACGTCTGCGGCAGGGTCCTGTAGCCCGGATGGGTGATGACGCGCTCAACCTCCCGCGCGGTTCCGTTGATCACCACCTGCTTGAGCCCGGCATGCATCGGCAGCGTGTGCGCGGCGGTCAGGACCCACTGTGGTGCGATCAGCGCGCCGTGACCCTCGCCGGGCATGTCCGCGAGAGCGGGAAACTCGCTGGCAGGAACGCGGTACGCGGCATCCTCCACATCGTGGCGGATGACGATGGCACTGGCGGGTAACGACACCGCCAGCAGCAGCGGAAGCAGCAGGAATCCTTTCACGTGTGATGCCTTGAGGTTCTGACAGGGGCGTCCAAGCGACGGGCGGAGGGGCTGAAAGGTCCGCGGTGCGTCGTTACGGCTCCCGCTCGCGGGCTTCCAGCGCGCTGGCGAACTGTGCCATCAAACGGACCAGCTCCGATACATCCTGCGCGCACCACGACGCGAAGATTTCCCTGCCGATCCGCTCGCGTGCCGCGTCCAGCCGATCGGTCATGTCCTTGCCCTTCGGCGCGATGGTCGCCTCACGGATGCGGCGGTCCTCGGGGTTTCCACGACGTGTCACCAGCTCCATCGCCGCCAGTTTGGCGACCTGCCGGCTGATGGTGGTGTAGTCGCGGCCCAGCCGGTCGGCCAGGTCCACTACGCCGATGGGGCCGACCCGCTCGATCACCACCAGCAGGCGGAACAGGGCCTGGTCCAGCGTCACCCCGGCCTCCTGGATGAGCCGCTCATCGTTGCGCGGCCGATTCATCACGCTGGCGAGGCTGACCATGGACAGGTGCAGCGACTTCAGCGCGGCAGAATTATGTGTATCTTGCACCTTCTTTTTCGCAGGCATAGCATCCCCTCCAAGTAAGTGCATATTACACACACCTGGAGCGGCGACATGGGGACGACCCCTGAAGTAGTGATCTGTGGTGCCGGCGCTGCCGGCCTCACCCTGGCCATCGAACTGGCCCGCCGCGGCGTGGCATTCCGCCTGGTGGAGCAGCGGGAACAGCCCTTCCATGGCTCACGCGGCAAGGGCATCCAGCCGCGCAGCCAGGAAGTTTTCGAGGACATGGGCATCCTCGATCGGCTGTTCGCGGTCGGTGGGCCCTACCCTGTGTCCCGGATCCATCGCGCCGATGGAAGCAGCATGGACACGGCGGTCATCGAGGGCGCACCGGCCACGCCGGCCGAACCCTACCGACAGCCGCTGATGGTTCCGCAGTTCCTGACCGAGGCCGTGATGCGCGATCGTCTGGCCGAGCTGGGCCACCGGGTCGAGTTCGGGCATGGACTGATCGGCTTCGAGCAGGACGCCAACGGCGTGACCGTTCGTCTTGCCACCCCCGCCGGCGAGCAGACGCTTCAGGCGCGCTATCTGGTCGGCGCCGATGGCGGCCGCAGCTTCGTGCGGCAGGCACTGGACATCGGCTTCCCGGGCAAAACACTGGGCGTCCGCGCGGTGGTGGCCGACATCGTCCTGCAGGGACTGCCGCGCGATGCCTGGCACAGCTTCAACGAGGACGACATGGCGCGGCGCATCTCGCTGTGCCCGCTCATGGGAACGGCGCTGTTCCAGCTGCAGGCCCCCGTGCCGCTCGACGGTGACGTGAATCTTTCCGTCGACGGGCTGGCGGACATGGTGCGCATGCGTACTGGCCGCGACGATCTCGCGGTGCTCGATGTCTGTTGGGCGTCGGCGTACCGGATGAACGCGCGCTTGGCCGACCGGTACCGGGACGGCCGCGTGTTCCTCATCGGCGACGCCGCCCACACGCATCCGCCGACGGGCGGCCAGGGCCTGAACACCAGCGCGCAGGATGCCTACAACCTGGGCTGGAAACTGGCCGCGGTGTTGAAGGATGCGCCGCAGGCCCTGCTGGATACCTACGAGGAAGAGCGCCGCCCCGTTGCAGCCTCGATGCTCGGGCTTGCCACGACGCTGCTCGCCCAGGCCCAGCGCGGCGACAACCGCCGCGGACGCGACGTGCAGCAGCTCGATCTCGCCTATCCAGAATCGTCACTCACGCTGCCTGCCGACGCCGGTAGCGGGCGCATCGCGCCGGGCAGTCGGGCGCCGGATGCGCCGCTGGAGGGCGCGGGTGGACAGCGCGTGCGCCTGTTCGACGTGCTGCGCGGAACGCATTGGACATTGCTCGGCTACGCCTGCGATCGGTCCAACGCCCCCTCGCGTGCGGGGTTGCGCGTCCACGTTATCGGCCCGGCTGGCGACCTGCACGATGTGGAGGGGCACTTCGTCGAGGCCTATGGCGTGCAACCGGGCGAGTGGCTGCTGATCCGGCCGGACGGCTACGTCGCCGCCGTGGTCGAGACGTCGCGCATCGACATACTGGAGCGGCATTTCGGGCACTATTCCCCGCGATGAACACCTTCTACATTGCATTGGCTGGCGTGCTGAGCCTGTCCCTGTCAGCGGCAGCCCATGCCGCGCCCGTTTCATTCACTGACTATGCTGAGTTCTACCGGTCACTAGGCGGCAACCTGTTCCTGGACGCCGGGATACCGTTGGCGCTGCCCTGCACCGAATCGCCGCGACACTGCATCTGGGTGACCTCGATGCGCCAGGCACTGCGGCGCTACGACCAGCCCCTGTGGACGACACCGGGCGACTTGGGCATGTCGCCGCCGAAGGGAACCCCCGACGTTGCCTTTGATGGGGAGGCCGTGATGGTGGGTGCGCGGCGCTGGCCGCTGGGAAGCGCCGTGAGCCTCGGACCAGAGCGACGGGCCAGCGGCGCGCACATCCATCCTGAGAGCGTCGCAGACGTGACAGCCTGGCAGCGCGGCAGCTCGGTGTGTCTGGATGTCCGGCACGCCGGCAGTGGCGCGAGCGTCCGCTACACGACGGTGCTCCTGCTGCACAGTGATCGCCTGTACATCCTGCCGCCGCTGTTTGGCACCTGCGCGGCCGTCCGGGAAACGCCCCGTGGTGGGTTCAGCTATCCCAGCAATGCCTACCTGGGAGCTGAGCAGGAAAACCATCCGACCGGCCTGCAGGTGGACTATCTGCTGTCCGACGGCAGCACGCGCATCGCGCGCTATCTGCTGCGCTTTTCGGATCCGGGCAACCCCTACAGTTTTGAGGCATCGCTCGACCCATGACAGCAACGGGGGTTCGTGACGGCCTTGGCCGATTACGCCGGCCTACTTGCCAGTGGCACCCGCGTCTGCTCCATCCTTCGCCTGCGCGGTCGCGCGACTCTTCGCGAACTCGGGGAAGGTCTCCGCTATCGAGGCTTTGTCGGGCAGCACGTAGAACACCCCGCCGCGCTCGAACGTGGATTGAATGATCTGCTCGTAGAACGCCGGCGAGACATTGATGCAGCCATGGGTGACACGATTGTCGTCCGGCGACGCCGATGCCAGCCGCTCGGCGCGTCGCTCTTTCGGGACGCCCGTCGCCGTCGGGTGGATGGAGACGGCGGAATCGTAGTCCACCCACAGGACGCGGCCCGCGTCGATGGACGGCCCGAAGCCGCCCACAAAGCGCCCGGCGGGCGTCGTGCGATCCCGGCCTGGAATTTCGCGCAGGGCGAGACCGGCGATCCCCGGCGCGATATGGTCACCGGTCGCCGAGCCGAACAGCCCGGGAGCGGCACCGCGAAGCCGACCTTCGCCGTCGAAGACCAGGATCTGCGCAGCGGCCTTGTCCATGATCGCGAACGGATAGCCTTGGCTGTCCTTGCTCGCGACGATCCAGCCCGCGAGTTCAATCACGGTCTCGGACACGTTCTGCCCTTGCGGAAGCTCATCGACGGCGGCGGCTGGCTGAGCGGGAGCATCCTCGGCGCTGGCCACGCCGATGCTCGTGAACGCCAGCGCCACGGCCAATGCGCCACGCAGGGCCCGGGTTACAGGGTATGAGTGCGTACGGATGGGACAATTCCTTGCATTGAAGACTGCACAACCACAGGAAACCAGTGGCCCGCAAAGGCCACTGGTTTCCGATTCACACGTTACTTGCGTGATACATGGTGCGGGAACGATCAGCCGCGCGGCTTGCGACGCGGTGCTTGTTCGAGCTGCTGGACGCGGCCCTCGATCTGATCGAGACGCTGGTTGGCCTGCTGCGCCGACTGATTGGCGGACTCTGCGCTCTGCGCCGCGCCCTGCACCTTCACGTCGAGCTGGTCGAGGCGGGAGTTGATCGTTGCAAACTCGTCTTTGTAGGTCGCACAGGCACTCAGGCCCACGGTAGCGACAAGCGCCACAGCAAGCGTACGCGCGGTCGTCAGGTGTTGTTTGGTCAGAATCATTGCACTGCCTCCTTCTTATGGGGTGTTCGGACTATAGCGGCCTTTACGCCAAAGCCATGACCGGCATTCAGTTGAAGCTGGGCGACGTAGAGGGAGCGTGAAGGACATCCTCCTCATCGGCCCAGCCCGAAAACCTCACACTTTGGAGACCAGATACTCCGTTGGTGACACCCCAAGAGAGCGGCGAAACATGGCCGAGAACGCGCTTGGGCTCTGATACCCATGCTCCAGCGAGACCTCGAGGATGGAGACGCCCGAGGCGAGACGCGGCAGGCTGAGCAGCAGGCACATTCGCCGCCGCCAGTCGCCAAAACTCATGCCGACTTCTCGATGGAACAGCCTCGCCACCGTTCGCCCGCTTATGTTCATCTCGCGCGCCAGCCCTTCCAGCGTTACCGGTTCAGCGGGCTCGGCGATCATTCGTTCGCAGAGGCGCAGCAGCTTGAGATTGCGCGGCAGCGGGACGTGCAGTTGAAGCCGGGGAGCCACTTCGATCTCGTCAAGGATCAGGTCCATGACGCGCTGGTCGCGCCCCCCATTGCCGTAATCCAGGCGGATCGCGGTAGCGGCAATGATGGCCTCACGCAGCAGCGCGGATACCTCGATGACCTCGCAGTGGGTGGGAAGGCCCGGCCGCACCTGCGGTGCAAGGTAGAGGGTCCGCATGGCGACATTGCCGGCGATGTGGATTCCGTGGACGACATTTTCAGGCATCCACACCGCCCTGCCGGCCGGCACCACCCAGCTTCCAGCAGCGCTGACGACCGTCAACACGCCGCTGAGTGCATGGATCAACTGCGCCCGCGCGTGGCTGTGCGGACGGATATGTTCACCATGGGGATGGCGGGTGGCCAGGGCTGCGACGGGGCGGTCGGTGGCGTGGCAGTCGCTGACAGTGCGTTTTTTGTCCATATCTCGACGATGGTAGTCCGCCAGGCAGGAGAAGGACAGACGTGAGGCTGGTGTCATGGATGCCTTGGCTCCACGACACCCACAAGCCCCTCGTCCATGATCGTTCCCCGTCCCTTCTTGTTGTGTTTGCTGGCTACCACCGCCCTCTCCGGATGCGCCGTGGGTCCAACGCGCTCCCCCCGTTCCACCCTCGACGCAGCGCCATCGTTGAACCCATCAGACAGCACCAGCGTGGGCCTGCCCACCGTGCCTCGATGGTGGAGCCTTTATCAGGACCCCACGCTGGATGCGCTGGTCAGCGAGGCGCTGCAGAACAACCGCGACCTGCGGGTGGCCTCGGCGAATCTAGCCGAAGCCCACGCGGTGCTCCTGGAACGCCAGGACAGTCGCCTGCCGGTCACCACCGTGTCCAGCGACATCGGGTATGGCAGCACGGTCAGTGACCAGATCGCAGCCGCGTTGGATCAAACCGGGGTACGCACCGGACCGCGCTACACCGCGGTGCTTTCGTCAGGCTGGCGGCTCGACCTGTTTGGCCAGATCGCCCGCAGCATCCAGGCCGCCCACGCCGACGAGGCGGCAACCCTGGCCGCTGAAGACAGTGTTCGCGTTGTCGTAGCCGCCGAAACGACGCGTGCCTACCTGGACAGCTGTGGCTTCGCCGCGCGCGCAGAAGTGGCGCAAAGGTCGCTCGCCGTAGTCACGCGCAGCCTGGAACTGAAGACCGCGCTGCGTGATGCGGGTGGCACGACGTCACTGGATGTCGCGCGCTCGGCGGCGCTGATGGAACAGGCACGTGCAGCAATTCCGGCCATCGAGGCCGCGCGGCAGAATGCGCTGTACGAACTGGCCGTGCTGACCGGACGTCCCCCGGATCATCTGTCCACCCCTGCGACGGTCTGTGTCAGCGTGCCTCAACTGACGGCGCCGATCCCGATCGGAGACGTGACAGCACTGCTGCAGCGCCGACCGGATATCCGCGAGGCGGAGCGGCGGCTTGAGGCCAGTACCGCGCGCATCGGCGTAGCCATGGCCAGTCTGTATCCGACGGTGTCCATCCTGGGTTCCGTTGCCAGTTCCGCGCCGACCGCGGACGGCATGCGCGACCACGGCTCGATCGTCTGGGGTGTGGGGCCGGCACTGTCCTGGCACTTTCCCAACCGCAACGCCGCGCGTGCGCAGATAGCCAAGGCCGAGGCCCAGGAAGTGGCCGCACTTGCACGCTTCGACGCCGTGATCCTGACGGCACTCAAAGACGTGAAGCAGGCGCTCGCCACCTACGCGGCGGCAGTGCGCCGGCAGAGCGCCCTGGCTAAGGCTGCCCAGCAGAGCCGCGAGGCCGTCCGCCTGGCCGGGGTGGGCCGCAGCGCCGGCGCGATAAGTGAACTGGATGCGCTGGATGCGCAGCGCCGGAATGTCGAGGCGGAAGCGATGCTCGCCTCGGCGGAGGCCGACGTTGCCTCGGACCAGGTGGCCTTGTTCCGCTCCCTCGGTGGCGGCTGGGAACAGGCGCCCGCGGTACGCCGACCTGTGATCACTCGCGCTGTCGATGCGGCGCGCTGAACCCCCTTCCCCCTCCTCTGATAGCCAACATGACCAATACAACTCCTTCCCGCAGCGCACATGCCGATGCGTCCGGTTCGCTGATCCGCAAGACACGCCGCCCCGCGGTGATAGGCGCGATCGCGCTGTGCCTGCTGGCTGCCGGTGGCGCAGGCATTCGATGGTGGACAGCCGGCCGCTTCATGGTCAGCACCGATAACGCCTATGTCCGGGCTGACATCGCCACCATCAGTCCGCGCGTCACCGGTTACATCGTCAACGTGGGGGTGCGTGACAACCAACGCGTCGCCAAGGGCGATGTGTTGGCGACGCTCGATGATCGGGACTACCGCATGCGCGTGGCCCGGGCCGAGGGTGCGGTCGCGGCCGCAAAGGCAGCGTTGGACGCGCAATACGCGGCTATTGCCAATCTTGATGC
>JGI20283J15916_100103_pt1 | contig 37280 bp, 29 predicted proteins | sample Plalitdecfosmids_FD_15916 | JGI IMG/M metagenome (IMG submission 15916) | reverse complement strand
GTCGCGTCCATGCATTCTTCAGCCGATAGAATCGGAGCTGAAGAACCGCCTGGAATCACACCTTTCAATTTGCGACCTGGAAGAAGTCCGCCGCATTCGATGTTGATGAAATCCATCAGCTTGTAGCCGAGTGGAACTTCGTAAGTGCCTGGCTTGTTAACCGCGCCTGACAACGAGAAGAGTTTTGTTCCCGCAGATTTTTCTGTTCCGTACTTGCGGTAGCCAGCAGCGCCGTCACGAATGATCGGGACCACGGCCGCAAGCGTTTCTACGTTATTCACGATCGTTGGCTTCTTCATGTAGCCTTGAACCGCTGGGAATGGCGGCTTCAATTTCGGCTGACCTTTGAGGCCTTCAAGTGAAGAAATCAACCCCGTCTCTTCGCCGCAGATGTAAGCGCCGGCACCAAGGTAGAGATCCAGTTCGCAATCGAACCCTGAACCAAGAACGTTTTTACCTAAGTAACCCGCTTCGTACGCTTCACGAATCGCTTGCTCGAGGATCATCGCCGGGCCCATGTACTCGCCGCGGATGTAGATGTACGACTTCACCGCGCCGACTGCGTAAGCCGAGATGATCATGCCTTCGATCAATTGGTGCGGAGCTTTCTCCATCATCACGCGATCTTTAAATGTTCCAGGCTCTGATTCATCGGCGTTGCAAAGAAGGTAACGTGGCTCCCCGTTTTTAGGTAAGAAGCCCCACTTCATTCCGGTCGGGAAACCCGCGCCGCCACGACCGCGAAGACCCGAGGCCTTCACTTCGTCGATGATTTGTTGCGGTTGCATCTTCAATGCTTTGGCGAGCATTTCGTAACCGCCATTCGCCTTGTAGCCAGCGAGTCCGCGGTATTCTGGTTTGTGATAATGCTCAGAAAGATATTTAACTTCAGCCATTATTACTTCCCACCCTTCGCGCGAAGATCGCGAACGAGTTTGAGACCTTTTTCGGTGTTCAAAGATTCAGTGTAAGGATCGCGGTTGATTTGAAGCATTGGAGCCGTGTCGCATGAACCGAGACATTCTACTTTCGAGAATGTGAACATTCCGTCTGGAGAAACGTCGCCCAACTTGTGACAGCCGGCTTCTTTCATCATCGAGTCCGTAAGTTCACGGCCGCCGAGCATTCCGCAGGTAAGTGTGCAGCACACTTGAATGTGGTATTTGCCGACCGGCTTCTGGTTGAACATCGTGTAGAACGTCGAGACTTCGTCGATTTGCGAAGCTGGAATATCCATGAGTGTCGACAAGTGTGCGATCACTTCTGGAGAAACCCAGCCGCCGTTTTCGTCTTGAGCGCGGTACAAACAACGAATAATCGCAGATTGTTTCGACTCGTAACGAGAGATCTCGCTTTTTACGTAGGCCTTGCCTTCTTCTGATAATTGAAACATTTCGTATTCCTTCAAATCCAAAATTATAAAAAGCGCTTAGCGGTCGAGTTCGCCGGCGATCAAGTTCATCGAACCAAGAACCGAGATGACGTCTGAAAGAAGTCCGCCCGTCACTTGCTCAGGGAACGATTGGTAAATCGCGAAACACGGTGGACGAACGCGCAAGCGGTACGGACGACCCGAGCCATCGCTTACGAGATAGAAACCAAGTTCACCGTTAGCCGCCTCAGTAGCATCGTAGATATCGCCCACGGGTGGACGAAGACCTTTGATGACTAACATGAAGTGGTTCATCAAACCTTCGATGTTTCCGTAAACGTCTTTTTTCTCTGGGAGAACGATGCCTTTGTCGCGAATCGTGAAATCGCCAGCCGGAACGTTTTTGCAAACTTGCTCGACGATTTTTAGGGATTGGCGCATTTCAGCTACGCGGACCAAGTAACGGTCATAACAGTCGCCTGTCGAACCTACTGGAACGTCGAAGTCGAGTTGGTCGTACATGTAGTACGGCGTCGCTTTACGAAGATCGAGACCTACGCCAGTCGCGCGAAGTAGTGGACCTGTGTAGCCCCACTGAATCGCATTTTCTGCCGAGATCGCGCCGATGTTTTGCGTACGTTGAATCCAGATTTTGTTGTTGGTGATGAGACCTTCAACGTCATCGATCCCTTGACGAATGTTCTTACAAGTTTCGAGAACATCGTCGAACCATCCCGGAGGCGCATCTTGTGCCATACCGCCGATGCGAGTGAGCGAAACCGTAAGGCGTGCTCCGCAAAGTTTTTCGAAGAGATTGTAAACTTGCTCGCGGTAAGTGAAGAGCTGGAAGAACGCCGTCAAAGCACCTAAGTCGACGCAGTTCGCACCGATACAAACGAAGTGATCGATGATGCGTGAGAGTTCCGCGAGGATGACTCGCATCGCTTGCGCTTTTTCTGGAATCTCAACGCCCAAGAGACGCTCAACCGTTTTGCAGTAACCGACGTTGTTCATCGGTGCCGAGCAATAGTTCAAACGATCCGTGTAAGGGATCACTTGGTTGTACGGGTGAGTCTCCGCCATTTTTTCGAAACAACGGTGAAGGAAACCTAGCTCAACGTTTGCGCGAGCTACCGTTTCCCCATCAAGTTCCGCCATGACACGAAGAGTTCCGTGCGTTGATGGATGCGAAGGACCGATGTTAAGTGGAACTAAGTTTTGACCTTTCGCTTCTGGCAACAAGTGCGAGTGTGAAGGGTCGAAGTGAAGTGGAAGCGCTGAAGAACAGTGTTGCTGTTGATCTGCATCGTAATCTTTGCGAAGCGGATGTCCTTGGAACTCGTGGTGAGTCAGAAGACGAGTTAAGTTCGGGTGACCGTTGAAACGGATACCGAACATGTCCCAGGCTTCGCGTTCAAACCAGTTTGCTGATTTCCAAACCGTGATCGCTGAATCGATCGATTCGTTTTCGCCAACTTGGCACTTCAATCTCAAACGTTGGAACGTGCGAGTTGAGAACAAGTGGTAAACAACTTCGAAAGTGCGCGGACGCTCTGGGTAGTGTGATCCACAAAGATCCATCAAGATGTCGAAGCGGTTTGTTTCTTTGAAGAAACGAAGAACCTGAACGATGTCTTCTTTCGGAATCTCGATGACGTCGTCGCGGACCGCCGTCGAATAGAATTTGTAATTCGCAAAACGCTCGCGGCTAACGGGAGACTGCGAGAGGTCTGAGCGAAGGGCGTCTAAAGAAGCTGAAGATGCTTGTGCCATGTATTTTTCTTTTCCTTTAGCCGATTACGCCAGAGTTTTCATCCATGATGGACGAACCCAGTTCTCTGCCCAAGGGCGCGGAGTGTTCGTCGCGATCATGCGTTGAAGTGTCATCACGCCGTCGAGAACGGCTTCCGGTGTCGGAGGGCAGCCCGGAACGAAAACGTCGACTGGTACTACTTTGTCGATGCCTTGAAGAACGTGGTACGCGCGGTAGAAACCGCCCGAAGATGCGCAAGCACCCATCGAGATGACGTACTTCGGATCAAGCATCTGTTCGTAGATGTGAACTAAGATCGGAGCCATTTTTTCTGTGATCGTTCCCGCAACAACTAGCATGTCTGCTTGGCGCGGAGAGAAACGAACGACTTCGGCGCCGAAACGCGCGAGATCGTATTTCGGTCCCATGACCGACATGAGTTCGATTCCGCAGCATGCAGTTCCGTACGGCATCGGCCACATGGAGTTCTTACGACCCCACGCGATAATCGCGTCTAAGCGTGTCGTGAACGCGAAAGATTTAGAAGCCTCAACAAGATTCGAATCTTCTGCCGAGAGAGAATTCGGGCTCTGATTCGGCGAAGTAATAACTGAGTTCGACATAAGCCTACTCCCATGCGCATGAGTTCAAGTTCGACCAATTCATTTGATCAAACGTGATTGAGTCTGACCCAATCGGAACTGTGAGCGACAATTCGTATGAATTCCGCAAGTTAGATCACTGTTTCGTACCATGAGTTTTAAAACGTTGTCACTTGGTTGTCATTTCCGATTAGGTAAATTTGTACCGTCGTGACGCGGGGTTAAACCGCTCCGAACATCTCGGCGATTCGCTCGAGTGCTTACTTATGTCGCAGCTTCGGCTCGGCCTAAACATCGAAACCGCGCCGCCGTAGGTCTCACCTAGATGCGGGATGAAATTATCCGAGCCATAAGCATGTCGCGCGGAGCCTTCGAAAATTCCCAAATATTCTCTTTTGCTTTGCAACGGTCCCTGGCTGGTGCCTAGACTTTGATCCATTCAAATTCGGTAACGAATGCTTTATGAATTGGCACCACTTGGAGGGGACCTAATGGGTATCACAGGAAGAATGAAATCCGCATCGGCTGGAGTTTTGGCAGCTGCGCTGTTCGTAGCAGGAACAGCATCTGCTGCAACAACGAGCAATCCATCTGACGTTTTGATTAAGTTCAAAGACGCTTCAGCGCTCAAAGCTTTCTCGACGATGGCTCAACAAGGCGGCGGCAAAGTTCAAACACTTGGTTCGGGCAACTGGGTTCAAGTGAAATTGACGGCGACCAACCTCAAGCAAATGAGCTTGAAAGACATCGCGAAGGATCCAAGCGTTGCGGCCGTTCAACCGAACTACCCGATCCACCTCTTAGAAAACTACCAACTGAAAGACGCGGCTCTTCGCGCGAAACTTCAGAAAATGATCGACGGCTCGGGCAACCCAGCTAACCAACCAGCGAAAAGCACGGCGGCAGCTGACAACCCGGCAATCCCGGGCGCAGGCACTGCGACAGGTTCTGGCGCAGATCCAGATTATTCTAAACAGTGGGGCATGAACGATATCGGCGCCAACAAATCATGGCAGAAATCTCGCGGCGAACAGATGGTCGTTGCGGTGATCGATACCGGTGTTGATTACACTCACGAAGACCTCGTCGACAATTTGTGGCGTAACCCTGGCGAAACAGGAACTGACGCTTCTGGAAAAGATAAAGCTACAAACGGTGTTGATGATGACGGCAACGGCTTCATCGATGACGTGATCGGTTGGGATTTCGCGACTAACGACAACAAACCTTACGATCTTGCGGGCGATCCCCTTCAAGTCATCATGCAAGGGATGAATCCTGGTCACGGAACTCACTGTGCAGGAAACGTCGGCGCTCGCGCGGACAACGGCAAAGGCGTTTCGGGCGTAGCACCGAACGTAAAGATCATGTCGATGCGTTTCTTGACTGAAAAAGGCCAAGGCACAACGGCTGGCGCGATCCAAGCGATCGATTACGCCGTTAAAATGGGCGCGAAAGTTCTTTCGAACTCTTGGGGTTCAGAAGGCGAAGACTCGGCTGACAGCGCAGAGAACTTAGCTCTTCGTGAAGCGATTCAGCGCGCGGAAGCGGCTGGCGTTCTTTTCGTAGCGGCTGCCGGCAACGGACACTCAGGTGTTGGTTACGACAACGACACGGATGCAAAACCAGGTTACCCAGCTTCTTACGATTACCCATCGATCATTTCAGTAGCGGCAATCGCTCAAGACAACACTCTTGGCGCATTCTCGAACTGGGGTGTGAAGTCGGTTGATATCGCGGCACCAGGCGTAGTTGTTTACTCAACCACAGTTGGCAGCAAGTACGCAGATACAGTCGTAGATATGTTCGGAATCAAAGCGACGTGGGATGGAACATCAATGGCCGCACCACACGTATCGGGCGCAGCCGCTCTCTACTGGTCGACTCACCCGCAAGCAACGGCGGCAGAAGTCAAAGCAGCGATCCTGAACAGCGCGACACCAGTTCCCGTCCTGAACGGCAAACTCGTCACAGGCGGAAAACTCAACGTTGAAAACCTGATGAAGTAAAAAGGTTGTTACTAGCTCTGCCAATCGCGCTGCCAGCGCGGTTCCTGCAGAGCAGGAACAAAAAAGAAGAAAAGGCTCGGTGGCGACACCGGGCCTTTTTTATTTCGAAACTGCCGAAGATTTTTACGCAGCTTTTTTGGCTGCCGTCAGCAAGCCGACTTTCGAGCACGCTTCCGCAAACACCGGGTAGCAAGTTTCTTTGAGCGCCGATTCGGCCGGTGCGAACTTCACCTTAGGAAACGTTGCGGCTTCCCAGTGTTGTGAGAATTCTTCTGGCTTCGAGTTGCGTGCGACTTTGAGCAACACGCGCAAGTGAACTTCCGTCATCTTGCCGCCACATAGCATATTTTTAAGATTGCCCTCGCCTGTTGATTTCAAAAACTGGTGGAGGCTCTGCAATTCTTCTGGTGAGTACACGGTACGTCCTTCTGTTTCGCTCCGGCTCCGCCTGCTCTCTTCATCGCAAGCGTGCTCAGAAATTTATGATCTGTATTCTTATCGGACTTTTGTCGGCTCGCCCTTAGCCCTAGGCAGACGTCTCACATTGAGGCAAACTCTTGTCTCTATAATGGCGCAGGACACACTTCAGGCTAAGCCCTTCAGATTTTACTTCCGCAAACACCCTAGAGTTTTCTTTCTGGGGTCGCTCTCTTTGTTCATCACCAACTTCTTGGACGTGCTTACGCCGCTCGCCGTGAAATTCGCGATTGATGCGGTCACCGCGAAAGATTCCTCGAAACTGCTTCAAGCCATTCTGGTTTACATCGCGGTCATGGCCGGTGTGGCACTTTTCCGATTCGGTTGGCGCTACTACTTCGGCAGGTTCCACCATTCGGTGGCCGAAGATTTGCGAAATCGCATCTTTGGAAAATTGACTGAACTCGGACCCAGCTTTTATCAACGCTCACCAGTCGGCCAGCTGATGAGTCTCATGACAAACGACGTGAATTCGTTCCGCATGGCTATCGGTCCGGGCATGCTCACGTTGCTCGACGCCCTCTTTTTGCTCGCCATGATTTTACCAATCATGATTTGGCTGTCTTGGGATTGGACGTGGAAGACATTGATCTTCATTCCGCTCATTCCTTTCATAATGAGAAAGTTAGAGTCGGCGATTCACACGCGTTACCGCGAAGAGCAAGATCGACTCGCGGAAGTTTCTGCGAACACGCAGGAAATCGTCTCCGGTGTGCGGGTTATCAAAGGTTTTGCCCAAGAGAAAAACCAACTCGAGACGTTCAACTTAAAATCGAAAGAGTACGAAGTTGCTTGCAACCGCGTCGTCGCGATCGATGCGCTTTTCCACCCGTCTTTTCAAGGCGCGATTATTTTAGGCGGAGTTTCGCTTCTTTGGTTTGGAACTCCCGATGTGATGAAGGGCACGATCACGCTCGGAAGCTTCGTCGCGTTTCACGATTACGTTCGCCGCATGGTTTGGCCGTTCAGCGCTATCGGCATGGCCGCAAGCATGATGGAGCAAGGAAGAGCCAGCTTCTCCAGAATTAAAGATCTGCTTTCGACGGAAACTGACATTCCAGATCTCGGCACCGAGACCATCGAAACGTTCGAAAAACTCGAAATCAAAAATCTCTCGTTCCGATATCAAGGAGCCGTTGCCGACGCGCTGACTGACATCAACCTCACGATTCACGCTGGCGAAACTATAGGTATTGTCGGCCCAGTAGGCGCCGGTAAGACCACTCTCTTGCAGGTCGCAACACGACTCTACCCAACTACGCCCGGAACGGTTCGATACAATGGAATCGATGTGGATCAGATTCGTCGAGATTCGGTTTCGCATTTCATCTCTTATGTCACGCAAGATGTCTTTTTGTTTAGCGACACGATCGCCGAGAACATTGCTCTCGGCTTTAACGACTTCCCCGGACTTGAAAGTGTTGAGGAAGCGACTTCCATCGTGAACATCGATCAGGAAATCCGCGGCATGCCCGGTTCTTACGGCGCCTACTTAGGTGAGCGTGGCGTGAATCTTTCCGGCGGTCAAAAACAACGCCTGACGATCGCGCGCGCGATGATCAGAAGATCGCAAGTCGTTTTTCTTGATGACTCGCTGAGTGCGGTAGATGGCCGAACTGAAAAAATCATCACCAAAGAACTTCGTGCCGCTGGTGAAAAGCGAACCGTAGTTTTGGTCTCGCATCGACTTGCAACTCTCCGACATGCCGACCGCATCGTCGTGATGAACCAGGGGCGAATCGAAGCGATCGGCTCTCACACGGAGCTCTTAGGCTTAAGCCAAACCTACAGAGAACTCGATGCCATGCAAAACCTGCAAGCGGCGCCGGGCTCGGAGGTGCAACTATGAGCACTCAACCGGTGGCTACGGAATCGCACGACCTAGAGCGTGAAGATAAAGTCCGTGTCGGAACATCGATCCGCGAAATCATGATTCGCCTCTGGCCGTATTTCATGAGGCGAAAGCTTGCGTTTTTTGGCTCGATTGCGGCGGTGTTTGTAGGCGCGGGCGCAGCGCGACTCGCCGTCGTCGTCTTTGGACTCGCGATCGACAAAGGCATTTTAAAGAACGACCGCGACGTGGTCGCGATGGCCGCTATTGCCTACTTGCTTCTTCAAGTGGGCGGAACCTTCGTCGAATACATTGAGCAGGTTATTTTCGGCCGCCTCGGAAATCGAATTCTTTTCGACCTGCGCTCTGAGCTTGTTCGACATGTGCAAGATCTGCCGATTTCTTACTTCGACAAAAATCCTAGCGGGCGGATCGTAACAAGATTGACGAACGACGTCGTGAGCCTCGGCGAAGTTTTCACTCAAGGACTCATCCAAGTTTTCGCTGCACTAGTTTCGATGGCCGCGATCGTGACGGCGATGTTTGCGATTTCCTGGAAGTTGACGTTCGCGACCCTCATCATCGCTCCGCCAATCATTTACATCGTCAAGAAATTGAGTGATCGCGTCCTCGAGGCGCTGAGAGCTTCGAAAGGAAAGCTCGCTGCGATCAATGCCTTCGTGGCCGAGAACGTCGGCGGCATGCGGGTCCTCCAGCTTTACGGACGCGTGGGCAAAAATAATGCTCGTTTCCAAAAACTTTCCGGCGAATATCGCCAAGACATGATGAATCAGGTCATGGCCTATGCGTTGTTGTGGCCACTCGTCAGTCTTTTCAACGGCGTCTCTGTCGCTGTGGCCTTGTACTACGGCGGAAGACTGACGTTAGATGGAAGCATCACCACTGGCGCCATGGTCGCGTTCTTACTTCACACGAGAGCGTTCATCGATCCGCTGCATTTGATCTTAGAAAAATATCAAGTGTTGCAGAACTCGCTCTCTGGAGCCGAGCGCGTTTTCACTCTGCAGGACGAGAAGCCAGAGTCTGATTCTCAAGAACCTACCACGCTTGAAATCACTGAAGCTCAAACAACGCGCCTGAAGGGCGAAGTCGAATTTAGAGACGTGAGTTTCCGGTATCGCCCCGAACTTCCCTACGCGATCGAAAATATCAATCTCTCGATCAAGCCCGGCCAATCGGTTGCGTTCGTAGGAAGAACCGGAAGCGGTAAGTCGACTTCGATCGCACTGATGCAGCGTCTTTACGATGTGACGTCGGGCATGATCTTCATCGACGGCAAACCTATCGTTGAGTATCCGAGAAAAAATCTGCGCTCTCGCATTGGCGTCGTCCAGCAGGATACTTTTATGTTTCGCGGAACCGTCGCGCAAAATATCGGCTTAGGCGACCCTAAGGTTTCGCGCGAAAAAACTCTTCGCGCGGCCGCCGGCGCAAGACTTTCTGAATTCCTGCGGTCCCATGCAAATGGACTAGATGCCAAAGTCGAAGAGCGAGGCGCAAACCTGTCCTTCGGCGAACGGCAGTTGATCGCCTTTGCTCGGATCCTCGCGTTCGACCCTGATGTTCTGATTCTTGATGAGGCGACCGCGAACATCGATTCCCACACGGAGCAATTGATTCAAGAGGCCACGCGTAAAGTTCGGCAAGGGCGCACAAGCTTGATCATCGCCCACCGCATTTCAACTATTATGGATTGCGACAAGATCGTGGTCTTAGACCGCGGTCACATTGCCGAACAGGGAACACATGGGGAACTCTATGCGCTCGGCGGAATTTACCGAAAGCTTTGCGATGCGCAGTTCGGCGAAGGCAAATCGATCGACGAAGTGACTTTAACGCCCTAAGGGGTCCACATGTCCGAGATCAAAAAGACTACTTCTGTCGGCAAACCGATTTCACGTATCGACGGATTTCTCAAGGTGACCGGGCGCGCGACTTACGCAGCCGAGTGGCAAGTTCCTGAACTCGCGCACGCAGTCTTAATTCAATCTTCAATCGCGGCCGGCGAAATCGAGAGTTTCGATTTGAGAGAAGCGCTTGGCGTTTCTGGCGTCATCGACATTCTAACGTTTGAGAATTCGCCGAAGGCATCAATGCCTGGAGCCGGCATTGGCACCGGGCCTGGCGAAAGCTTCGTTCCTCTTCAAGATAATGAAGTGTTTTATAACGGGCAGTTCATCGGAGCTGTCGTTGCAAAAACGTTTGAAGCTGCTAGACATGCGGCAAGTTTGGTCCGCGTCCGCTATCAAGAGAAGCTCTCAAAAATCTCCGTCGACGATCGACTCAGCGAAAGTTTTGAAAAAACTCGCATGATGGGCGTGTTGAAGCTGAACAAACACAAAGGCAACGCCGAAAAAGCTTTCGCGGCTGCGCCCGTAAAAATCGAACAAAAGTATTCGACCGCGATGGTTCATCACGCACCCATGGAACCCTCGGCGATCATCGCCGCTTGGAACGAAAAGCAAGATGAGCTTCGGGTTTACGATTCAACTCAAGCCGTGGCCGATTTTGCGAAGATGTATTCGAAAGCATTCAAAATCAGCCTGGATCGAACGCAAGTGATTGCGAAATTTATAGGTGGAGGTTTCGGCGGCAAAGGTTCGGTCTGGCCTCACCAACTGATTGCGATCCTCGCTGCGCAAAAAACGAAAAGGCCGATCAAACTTTCGGTCACTCGCGAGCAAATGTTCACGGCTATTGGCTACCGCGCAACGACTCGGCAAACCGTTAAACTTGGGGCCGAGCGAGACGGCACCTTGTTGAGCCTCGAACATCAGAGCCTCAACGCGACCGCCGTGAACAACGATTACGTCGAGTCTTCCGCTGTTTCGACGCCGACTCTCTATAAGGTGAAAAACTGGAAGGTCCGCCACGATTTGATCAAGGTGAATTTGCAGGCGCCCACTTTCATGCGCGCTCCCGGCGAAGCCACTGGAAGCTTCGCCCTAGAGTCGGCAATGGACGAGCTCGCTCACGAACTCAAACTCGATCCAATCCAACTAGCTCTTAAGAATTATACCGACGTCGACAATGCTAACGGGCGCCCCTATACCAGTAAAAGTCTTCGAGCTTGCTATGAGCGTGGCGCGAAGGAATTCGGCTGGGCAAATCGTACCCACACTCCAGGCACCCGCCGCGAAGGAGACTGGCTTATCGGAATGGGAGTTGCGCTGGCTCACTACCCTACCCGTTTGTTTCCAGCGAAGGCTGAAGTCGAGGTTTTCGAAGACGGCCGGGTTGAAGTGCGGTCAGCGACTCAAGATATTGGGACCGGTACCTACACAATCATGGCGCAGGTAGCGGCCGAAGTTCTTCAGATTCCTCTCGAGCAGATCACCATCAAAATCGGCGACAGTGCTTTTCCGAGATCTTCTGTTTCGGGAGGATCTTCGGGTGCGGCCAGCGTGACCACGGCTGTCTTCGAAGCTTGCACGTCGTTAAAAGCGAAGCTCATTAAACTGGCGCAAAAACACAAAAGGTCGACGAACGAAGGATTCACGAATGAATCGTTATCGTCGCTGTTACGTGACGCCAATCGCGAATCGCTAAAGGCAGACGGAAGTGTTGGACTCACCGTATTTAAACAGCTCGTTCATTCTTCTAGCGCATTTGGAGCGCAGTTCGTGGAAGTTCGCGTTCACGCCGAAACTCGTGAAATAAAACTTCGCCGCGCCCTCGGTGTTTTCGCGGCTGGCAAGATTCTGAATCCGAAAACCGCACGAAGCCAGCTCATCGGCGGAATGATCTTCGGAATTGGCGCAGCACTTATGGAAGACACTCAAGTCGATGAAAACTCGGGACGACTAGTGACTAAAGACTTCGCGCATTACCATATCCCCGTTCAAAAAGATTTGGGCGACAGCATTGAAGCCCTCATGCTTGATGAGGTCGACAACGACATCAACGCCTACGGCTCAAAAGGTGTTGGTGAGCTAGGAATCGTCGGTATCGCGGCCGCGATTGCCAACGCAGTTTTCAATGCAACAGGCGTTCGTCTTCGAGAACTTCCGATGAAAATTGAAAGCTTGAGTGAAGCTACAATCGCTATAAAAACTTGAGTGTTTTTTCTAGCAACCTTTTCCGGTAGTGATTTTCGCGCCCGCGTTTAATTTCGTTTTGGTTGCACCATTTAGACGCATGCCAAGAGAATCTTTCAAGGCACGTGCGGAACGAAATCCACTCTTCCGATAAAGAGTCATGATGGATTCACGACTGAAGATTGCAGCAGGTGTCACTCTAGGTTTAGTTCTCGTTGGTGGACTCGCACTAACTCTTAAGCCGAAAGCCTCAGGTTCAGGCGTCGCAGACCAAATCACGGATGCGTCGACAGCGAGTTCTCGCCCAAGCTACGCTAACTTAAAGGGCCACGTCGAAAGACTCGCAGCTATCGACGAGATGTGTAAGGACCAGGATGCATCTACTTGTTACTGCGAACTAGCGCAGACAATTCGAGATGAACACGATGCGATCGCAAGGCTTCTGATGGATGATCCTGCGCTGCGAGGCTTCGTCATCGCGGTCCGCCAACCCGCTTCCGAGACCGCGGCTCAAAGGTACGATCTAAACAAGCTTCCTCAAGTTCCAGATGAGAAGAAGTGTTTAAGCACCGTAGCAGCCCCGACATTGATCGACGGCGAGTCACAGGACATCTAACGAGGTTTCTGCCCTTCGATTCAACAAAACCGACGAGAGGCTGCTTTAAGCGGCCTCTTTCTTTTTGCGCTGACGAGCTTACCGTCGAGCTCAGCCCTGCCACAAAATAAAACGGCCGCTCTTTCGAGCAGCCGCCTTAAACTTCTGAAATTTCTGTCTGAAGTTTTCGAAAGAGGCAAAGGCCTCTGCCGTTAGGTCTGATTAATCTTTCAAGCCAGAGAAGCTTTCGTACATGCGCTCAGAAACACGAACTTGCTTCTTCCACTTCTCAACTTCAGCTTGGTAGGCTACTTTCTTTTCGGTCAAACGCTTTTGATCCGCTTTGGCTTGCGACTCTTTCTGAATGAGAGCTTGCTCCAGCTCGATGATAGACTGGTTACGCTCGGACCAAGATGCGAGTTCAGTATCAACCTTCGCGTTCTTAGCTTGGTATTCCGCGATGTTTTGCTCGCGCTTCTGAACGTTCGCCTCTAGTTGAGCGAGCGCTTTTCTTAACTCTTCGATCTGTTTCTTTTCAACGTCGAGTTTGGTCTGCTCAGTCTTCATGTAGCCGTCAATTTGACCTTTAACTTGGTCAACCGACTGCTTGCCTTTTGAAGTCTCTGAAGTCTGTTTCGCGAGAGCTTGCTTTTGCTTATCGAGAGCTTTCAGAGCACGCTCTGTCTCAACGATATTGCCGTTCACAGTTTTGAGGTTGTCCTCGTACTGCTTCAAGTTCTCTTTACTAGCTTCTTTGTTTTCTTTTAGCTGCTCGATTTTTCCAGGTACGTTCGTTTTCGCGAACGCTGTTCCTGAGATCATCATTGTAAGCGCCAATGCCGTGACTAATTGTCTTTTCATTACTCTGCTCCCTCGAGATTGGCTTGGCTAACCGGAACGTTGCCGTTTGCGCCAGAACAATTGTTTTTCAAACTTGAACGGTAGTGACCGATTTCATCTTCCCAGTACTCGCCGTCGAATTCCCACTGAAGCGATTTCGATTTTGGAATGACCGAAGAAGGAATACGTGTAGCTTTCTCTCCACCCGCAACTTGGTAACGGATGTTTTCGCCGGCACCTGCGAACACTTCGTAGCGAAGAAGTTCGTTGTTATCGATGTAGCGGCTAAGATCAGCTTTCATGACCATGAGGCGGTTCGAAAGAGTTTTCTCGATCGAAGTTTTCATCGCAGTCATGCGAACGTCTGCTCCACCAATCACTTCTTTGCGGTAGTCAGGGATCGTCGCTTGCGCTTCGTTGTACAGATCGACCTGGAAGAAGTAACCGTTCAAGTCGTCCAACTCCTTATCGAGTTGAGCGGTCCATTGGTTGCGGTTCTGCTCAAGATCTGTCTTTTTCTTAAGAGCGCCAAGATTCTTGCGGAGCGCCTCTACGCGTTTCCGTGAATTTGTAACCATCCACTGAGCGCGTTTCAAACCTTTAGCAACTTCGCCATCTGCCTTCGAGTACAAAGCTCTCTCGTCAATTTGACGGTTGAAGGCTTTTTGAAGGTTTGTGAAGTCACGTTGGCGAGCCATTTCACGAACGATTGAAACCGGAAGGCCATCAACTTCTTTAGCACCTTTTGGCGCCGTCATGAAGTTGCGAACCGTTTGGTAGTAGTTCGGACTCTTCTTTGCGTAAGTTTCCATCTTTTCAAGCGACGGTTTGTATTCGTGCTCGAGAAGAGAAAGCATTTTGTAAGCATCGCCGTATTGGCAAAGGTTCAAGTAACCAATCGTACGGATGACGTACGACTCAGGCTTATAAACCGCTGAGAAGAATGGCGACTGGATCGAGTACATGTTTCCGATCGCACCTTCGTAGTCGCCGCTCATCAGCTGTGACCAACCGAGTTCAGTTAACGACGTCAACCACATCGGGTGATCTTTGTAGACCTTCAAGAAGGACTCGTGAGCACCTTTAAATTTCGATTCTTGGAAGTACATTCGAGCGACGTTCAAAGCTACGAGAGCTTGGAATTCAGCTTTCTGACCATCCGTTTTCAAATCGTTGATCAAGGCCTCTTGCATGTCGGTCGCTTTTTCTTTCGAACCTGACTGATATTCAGCAAGGGCCGCTAAGAAACGCGCTTGGAGAGTTCCGGCGTGAGTCGCTGGAACTTTCTTCGACCAATCGAGTGCCGTCTTGAAGCGTTGAGTAGAGGCGCCGAACTCAGTCATGATGTAAGCAATGTTCGCCATCGTTTGTGGCTCAAGCTTTTCCATGATTTTTGGGTTCGCGACCGCTTTTGAAAGCGCAAGACCGAGAGTATCCACGAATTCGTAAGGAATCTTGTAGCCCACTTCTTTCAAGATTTTTCTTGAGTAGTGAACGTCTTGAGTGTTCAAGATGCGGCGAGTGCGCTCGAAGAAGTCTGATTCAAGACCTAACTTACGTGAACACATTGCGAGGTAGTAGTCTGCTTCTGCTTCCCAACCTGGCGATTTCGAAAGCTTGTGGAAAAGACCAACTGCAACCGGGCACTTGTCGCCTTGTTGGTAAAGAAGAAGGCCGCTCAAGAAGCGCATTTCTTCTTGCGAGAGTTCTTTGAAAGATGCGAGTTGAAGCGGACGCTCCGGAGCCAAATTCAAAACGATCTTATCGAAAGTCTCGCGGCTAACTTTGCCTTTTGGTGAGAACACGACGTCGCGAATGTCGTTCGCCTTCAAAGGCAAACCTGTCGTGACGGTCGTCAAAGTTTTCATCTGAGTGCTGAGCAAAAGATCTGGTGACGGGAAAGCCGTGATGATTCGGCTATCCATCACTTTTTGCATTCCTGAATCCAAACCGTAATTCGACATGGTCTTCTTCTCTTCTTTGCCCACGTTTAAACGCGGAATCTCAGAAGCCGAAGCCAAATCATAAACGGCAACGCCGTCTGCACGACGAGTAAGTCCTGGAGGATCAATCAAAGCTGCTGGTGCTTTGAAAACTTCAGCAACTTGACCAGAGGCTTGAGCTGGTTGACGACCGCCAACGGCTGCAACCGCCGAACCTGAGCGCATTCCGTTTGGCATTGGGGCTTGTGCCAAATTCGCTTGCGGTGCTGCGAGGCTACGTGAAGTTCCAGCAGGTCCTACCGGCGGAGCACTGACCGTGCGCTGCTGGTTAGATGCAGGAGCTACCGGCGCTCGGCGCGCAACTGGAGCTGGTTTCGATGAACCACCCCAAACGGATGCGAGTGAAGTCAGTCCATCAAGTTTTGTTTTTACCCAAGTTGTCACTTTACCAGTGACCGAAGTGTCGTTAGCGCTAGCACCCGCGGTGCTCTTCGCGCCATTGATCTTCGACTCGGAATAGATACCACCTGGATTGACCGGTGCTGCTTGAGCTGTTGTTACAGCTGAAGCAACGATCGCGATCAGAATCAGTTGCGAAGTGGTTAGTTTCAAAGCGTCCCCCAAAATCTTTCTCTAAATCTCAAAAATTCGAATTCTAAATCAGTTACCAGTAGAGAGTCGCGCCGAACATCAAGAGACCTGTGTTGTTCAGATCTTTAATGACTGTACGACCCGAGCTCGGTGCGCGGAATTCCGTGATCTCTTCACGGTACCAACGGTTTTTGTAGTCCACGCGAAGAGCGAGCCACTTGTTCAAGAAGTAATGTTGAGTCACGTCGAACGTGAAGGCTGGCGTTGATTTGCGCGAGTTCCCGTTCACTTCACTGCCCGCAAGACCGTTCACCATTTGTTGTTCGTAAGTGAGCATTCCCACACCTGGCGAGAACGACATATCGAAGTAGATGATCTTAGAATTAAGAACGCTGACTTTTGCGTAGAACGGAACCCAGTTGAAAGCGACTCCGTAGAAGTCTTTCATCTTGTTATGGTTCGGCGCTCCACCCTGCTGCGTTTTCAAGTTGGCAGTAGCTTGCGTGTCGCGTGAATCCGTATTGGTGTAAGCGAGCTCAACACCGTAACGTTCGCTGAAGAAGTAATTTAAGCTTGCGCCCGCTGTCGCGCCTTCTGACCATGGCTCGTTGACGTACATTCCGTAGTTCAACGATAGAGCCAGACGGCCGGCTTTAGAGAACAAGCGGTTTTGAACCACGTTGAAGTCCGTGTCTTTTGCTGACCAGTATTTATTTTCAAGATCAGTTACGTCGAGCTTATCGCCCTGAGTTGCTGATGGAGCTGGTGCCGCCGCCGGAGTTGGGCGTGCCTTGGGTTGAGCCTGAGCGCTTACGCCCGCAGTTGTGACCGATGCGAAAGCGAGAAGAGCGATGAGCGAACGTGTAGAAGTCTTAAGATGTGAGTACATGAAGTCAGTCTCCGTTTCGGGTGCACACCTACAACGAGGCCCATACGGCTCCGCCTTTAGTGTTCACTTTCGAAAATCAAAGACGCCTTCAATGTACATTCAGCTTTGGCGCGCTATGTTTGTTCGAGTTTGTTGTCTATGTCTTCATTCTGCCTTCGCAGAATGAGCTGTTCGCCGTTAGCTCACAGCACTTTCAATCCCAGTCTGATACGTTTAGTTATTTCACGTACTCAACAGAGTCTTTTATATTGTCGTCAAAATTCTTGCGGACTTTATAGAGCGGATTGAAGTCGATGCCTCGCTTCTGCACGAGGTACGCTCCATCTGGAGTACGAACCGCGCCGTCAACATCGACTGCATCGAAATTGACGTCTTGGGTCTTGCGATAAGTCACCTTCTTCGCGAAGACCGTCGAACTAGTAGTCAGGACTAGAAGCGCTAGAATCGATCCGCCCAAAATGCTTTTGGCCTTCTTATTTAGCGATCTCATTTTTTGCTCCTGACTGGTTCAGCGTCTTTAGCAGAAGCTTGGGGCTTACCACCCGCAGGGTTACCGGCCGTTGCTGGCTGGCGCGCTGCGGAGACGGCGTCTTCAAGCGTCTTGATCTTCCCGTTTAGGTCGATCGTCGGACGAGTCTTTGCATCCATCTTATCGATCGATGAGCGCATAGATTTATAGGTATTGAGTGCAAGTTCATTGTTTTTTAACGACGTCTCGTAAATGCTCGCGAGGCGCTGCCACCAGTCACCACGTTGAGGTCTCCAAGAGATCGCACGCGTGTACAGCTGAGCGGCCTCGTCGGCCTTCCCTTGCTGCATGCGAACTTCACCTAGGCCTGCCAAGGCAAGCGGTGCTTTGTCGTCAACTTTCAAAACAGCTTCGTAGTGCTCGCCGGCTTTGTTCCACTCGAGATCTCGGTGGTAAATTTCCGCGAGGTACATGTGTCCGTGCACGAGTTTTGGTTCGAGGTTTACGGCCTTTTGGATTTCGGCCATTCCCTTCGAAGTCTCTTTCATGCCGAGAAGAACGCGACCACGTTGGTAAGAGAACAGTGGAGCTTGCCCACCCGCCTTCTTAAGAGCGAGGTCGGTCATCCAAAGTGATCGTTGCCAGTCGCCGCGACCTTCTGCCGAAACAGCGAGGAAGTAAGCTCCCCACGGCGCATTGATATCAACGCGTGCCATGGTCTCAGCAACTTGCTCGAGAGTTTTATAGTTCTTATCGCCCACGCACGCAGACGCTTTCGAAAGAAGGTCTTTCCATTCTTTTGAAGGTCCGTCGTTTGAAGTGAGAGCGTTCTTTTGCGCAGCCGTTGGAAGCGCGCAAGTTCCGCCCGACGCTCCAGCCATGACTAGAGAAACGCCGTCCATGTAGGCTTTCGACTTTTCAGCCGCTTGTTTATCATCTTTGTTAACTGGACCCGTCGCGCACGCTGTTGCCAGCAAGCTAGAGAGGCCGAGCAAAGCTACCTTCGATGTCTTTCCTGTTGAGCGAATCACAGGCCGACCTCCGTTTTAGAAATTGAACCGATTTTCGGAACGTACGCTACCGGCTGAGTCACGATGACCGACGGCAGGACTTCTGATTTCATGTTCAACTTGTTCACTTCCATCTGAATCTCTGCGATTTGCCCTTCTCTCAACTGCGCTTTTTTCGCGGCATCAAGAGCTTGGTTCATCGATTCAATCCCTTTTTCTTCCATCGGAACCACGAGCTGTTCTGTTTCACCGCGGAACGCTTGAAGATCCGCTTCTGAAACACCTTTTAGATCCATGCCGCGCACTTGCGCTGCGTAATCAAGGTAACAGTTAGCGAGGCGCTTCAAACTCTTCACCGAAGTCGCAGGATCACCGTAGTTGATCGCGCTTTGGAAAGCTTTCTGCGCTTTTTCAAGCTTCTCCGTTTTCATCGCTAGAACCATTCCGACTTTTTCGACGCGAGCTTTTACGCTCTGACGGCGGTACTCATCTTCAAGAACTTGCGCTTGAACGAAACGCGCTCTTGCGAGCAATTCCTTCGGCAAGCTTCCCTTGCCTATAATACGTTTCGACACGTTGAAGGCCTTTGAATAGTCTTGTTTAGCTAGAGCTTCTTCAGCTTGCTCAACAACCAGACGGCTAGCTTGTGGCTCAATTCCCTCGCGAGAGAACTTCGCTTCGATAGCGGCAACGGTTTTCATATCGCCCGAGTCACGAGCTAAGATCGCCGCTTTATCTAAGAGTGCCACTTGCTCAGACTGTTTTTTGCGGTCTTCAGCAAGCTTCTGGTACATCGTGATCGCGCGCTCTTTATCGCCCGAGAGAGCGAAGAAATCGGCTGCGACTTCACGCCATTTGTCTTGTTTGTCAGCTTCGACGAGAGCCAAGTTCAAGAGAACTCGAGCCGCAAGATCGAGGCGTGCCATCGTTTCGAACGTCTGCGCTGCCTTAGTTAAACAGTCACGACCATTCGAAGATTTCGGGAAGAGCTTGTGCATCTGGTAGCACGTGTTCGCTCCACCTTGCGCATCACCCATTCTGAATTGCAGTTGAGAAGCGTTCCACCAAGCTTTTGGTGCAAGCTCTGAACCCGTGTTCTCGAGAGCAAACTTCTTGTAGGCCTCGACTGCTTGAGCAATCTCGCCCTTCTCTTCCATCTGTTGGATTTCTGAAAAATAAGCTTCGCGGTAGATCTTTTCGATCTGTGTCGTACGACCCGCGTCTTGTTTGCCACCTAAGAGAAGTTTCGCCGCCTCTTTGATCGCCTTGTAATCCTTTTTGATGTTCAAGATATCTAAGTAGAGATCCTGAGCTTTCAAAATCTTGTCCGAAGCCTGAGTTGCCGAAGCTACGTCCGTCCAACCAATCTTTTTAAACTGGGGAGCGGCTTCGTCGTAGCGTTCTTTTTCATAAGCAATGAACGCGCGCTTGAAACGAAGATCGAACGCGTACTGACCTGTAGGGAAACGCTTCACGTACGTGTCGGCCAAAGTCTGGAAACGCTTTTCGTCTTCGTCAGACCACTTGTCGCTGTTCGATTTCTCAAGACCAACGATCGCGCCGTAAGCCGCATCGTGACCGATCTTCGCATCCATTTTCGCGCCCTGAACCCAGTAAGATTCAAGTGTCGCGTAAGAGTCGCTGGCTTCGCGGAAGTTCGAGCGTGCAAACAAAAGTTCAGAGAATGAGAAACGAACTGACGGAAGTTCAGTGTCAGCCAAGGTCGCGTGTTTTAAGTAAAGACGGTAAGTCTTTTCTGAACTCGCCGCGAGATCGTCTGGACCACCCTGTTTTTTCCAAAGCGCGTGCCATTTCGTAGAAAGCTTCTTCGAAGCTTCCGTGATCTTAGTTCTGCACTCAGGTTCTACGACAGCACCTTTTTTAGGTTTCGGCGTGCGCTCGATGAGAGCGTCGCACCACTTATCAAAAGCTGCTAATTGTTCGCCCGCGGCCGCGCGGTTTTTCAAACGCTCATAGTTCCAAGCCAACTCTTCGTGCGCTTGCGCTGCCGAAGGCGACTCTGGCCAAGTTTTCAGAACGTCTTTTAAAACAGATTCGATATCTTTGTATTGGCTATGACGGTTGTAGAGCTCAACGAGACGCATAATATACGGAATCGCGTCGAGTTCTTTCGCTTGAACCTGGAAGTACTTCACCGCTTCTTCCGACTTTTTTACGTCAGAGAAGTACAAAGCCATATCTCCAAGGGCTTCTTTACGAAGATCAAGTTTTGAGTCTTGTTTCGAAAGCGCTACCTGGTGACCGAAGGCCACGACGTCTTCGAGCTGTTTCAAACCAGAAGTCGCGTCTTGAAGGTTGTAGTAAGTCCAAGCTGTCTTGTAGATCCCGTACGGATAAACACGCGCATTCGGGAAACGACGGATTTGTTTGAACTGCTCAAGAGCTAGTTTGAAGTCACGACGCTGGAACGCGATCTCACCGACGGCCAAATAAGAATCGGGCACAAGGCCTGACGAGCCGTGCTCTTTGATCAAGCGGTAAAGAAGCGTTTCAGCTTTTTTGTCTTCGCCCAACTGTTGGTAAGCGTAAGCATGGTTGAAGATAACAACGTCCATGGCGCGGAAGCGTGGCCACTTCTCTTGGATCTCTTGGTAGTAAGCGATCGACTTTTTGATCTCCGCTGATTCCGAAGCGTCTTTTACGAGCTGTGGAACGAAGCTTACGATCTCTTTATCGTTCTTGTGAATTTCGAAGAAACGCTCTGAACGTGCGCGGCGCATGTAAAGTTCAGCGAAGCGGAAAAGGATCTCCGGCTCCATGCGTGTTTTTTTGTAGCGCTTCAACAGTTTGTCGAGCTGAGCTACGGCTTGCTTCTCAGACTTGATAACGAGCATCTCTGTTTTCAGAGCTTTCACTTCGTTACCCGACTCGTCGCCGGCTTTGAATTTCAGCTGTTCTTCTACGCCCGGCTCTTTTGATTTTTTAGCTTCAGCCAACATCGGCGAGGCAACGACAGTTGCTGCGACAGTAGCGATCAAAAGCTGTGTACGAATTGATGTTTTCATAATTACTCTTTCATTCCAGCTGGGTCGTAAGCAATTCTAATAGACGCGTCAGGCTTCGGAACACCGGTGCCGTGGAAGCGCACTGAGTTGTTCGGAGCATAGTAGGTCCAACCGTTGTCTGCGTTTTGCGGAACGACGGCGCCGTTAACGTAAATCGTAAGCGTGGTTAAGTTCGGCACGCGGTCGAGCTTGTACTCGGTCATGACTTCTAAGATGCGCGCTTTTACGTTTAAAAGTGCGCGGCGGAAGTCCGCATCACAAATCGGCTCAACTGATCCACCCGACTCTTCAGCGAGTGCGATGAACTTCGTTCCGACTTTCGAGAAGCCAGCTTGGTCCCACTGGGAAGTTTTGCAGCTAGCATCGCCGCTTGTGACACCCATGAAGTGAGCAAGCCAGCTGCGCTCACCAGTCGGAAGTGGCGGACGAACCGAGTCTAACCAAGTAGCGTAGTCGCGTGCCGTTCCGCTTGATTGATCATCTTCGTTAGAAAGAAAGATCACCACTAAAAGCGCGTTCGGACGAAGGAAGCCGGCGTTCATGCCGTTAACGCCAGCAAGTGGCGACGACAAAGAAACTTTCATGGCTTCGAGACCACGCTCAACCGAAGAACCTGCCGCACCGGCGCGCACTCTTTGCGAGAGCACACTCACGATGTTCGAAGTTTTGTTCGTAAGAATGGCTTGCGTGCCTGGAGCCGCTAAGAATTTACCTTTTGCGCCCGCCGAGCTGCCCATGTCCATCGTTGTGACGGCCATGTGGTAGTCCAAACGAGTTTCATTCAAGCCCGAAACGAAAGCGCCCATTTGCGATGCCATCAAATCTTGGTGTTGATCCATCGACGACGATGTATCGATGACCCAAAGGACATCGACTTCGGTGTTGTAAGTTACTTTTTGTCCGAACTCTTGGCTCTCAGAACCAAGACCGAACTTTTGCTCACTGCAACCAGCAGCAAACGTCGCAACGAGACCCGCGCAAGCGAGTGAAGCGATTTTAAGTCCGAGATGTTTGTGAAACGTGCTGCTCATCTCGTTCTCCTTAGGCTGCGTTGCCGGCTCGTTGCCGGTCAGCTAGTTTTTCGATCTGTTGCGAAAGCTTGGCTTCGATCTTTAAGAATTTAACCCCGTAGTGCATCGGTGCCACCGGGTCCGCTGAGTTCACCGGACGACGGCTCACCACTTCGCAAACCGCATTGAACGGCGGAAGATCAGAAGCTGGCTTAAAGTGCAAAAACACTTGGTGGCCGACATCTAGGCTTTTCGATTCGCGAACGTCGAGAACGATGCCCGCCCCGCCCGCTGAAATCTCAAGACCTTTACCGCGGAAAACTTTTTGATTGTTGTGCATGAGAATCGAACAATCGTGTTGAACGCGAGTGTGACGACGACGGAAGAACACTTCGTTCATCAACGGCAAACCTTGATCACGAAGTTTCTTGATCGCGTCCGCGTTGAATTCTGGAAGGTCCGCAATCTTTTGCCATTCAGTCATACCGACATGCCAAACGAAGTCTGACTCGTACATCGACTTGTCTTGAAGAAGACGAACGATTTCGGTGTAAGCAAACGGTCCAAAGCGTAAATCACCTTTGAGCGCAAACCATTCATCAGATGATGTTTCTGATTTCAGTGGCGCAGTTGCGTGAATCGGCGTCGGAAGCGGGGCATTCGGAATTTTAGCCATCGCTTCAGCAAGAAGTGGAAATGCGACTAGAATTGTCCAGTCTTTGATTTCGTCATCATAGACGTAATCACTCATCTCGATTTCTTTGGCGTGAACTTTAGATGCAACCTCTTCGAGCGAGAATGGCCCGATTTGTTCGCCAGCATGATAGACGTAGTAGTGTGTTTGACTCATAGACATCTGTTCGGTGAGCCTATGAAAACACTCAAGAACTTCAGGAAGTTCTAACACTTATCACATTTGAAATTTACTAACGTCGAGGAAAGTGTTGAAGCTTTTTACGCGACCAACGAGGCCATAGTATGGAAGTGACCCGTTATCGTTACGCATCAGCACTTAGTTAGAAAAACTGATCCAGCGTGAGAAAAACGAAGTTTCGTTTTCCGACCAAACTTTGACCAGCGACTTTAGCCTAGCCGCCCGCTCTCGCGTTAATTCGAGCGCGTGTTTTGGATTGTTCGCTACAAGATGAATGTTAGGCCGGCCATCAAGGCGGCGCCTAAGACCAAGTCGCGAATCATGCGCGTTTGTTTGCGAGGTTGGGTGACGTTCGAGAATCGCTCGAGAGCTTCACGGATGGAAACGAAAAGCATCGCTCCGCCGGCGAACGCGAGAAGCATGGGAAGAATGTTATCGATGCTTCCGAGTAAGAAGCCACCAATGATGCCTCCTGCGAGCTCCACAAGGCCCGAGGCGATTCCGCCAAGGAAAGCCGTGCGCTGACGAAGACCAAGAGCCACGAACGCCGCAACGGTCGCTAAACCCTCAGGCAAGTTCTGAATCGCGATCGCTCCCAAGATTGGAAGACCGTGGGTCAAATCGAGACCACTAAGGGCCGCACCCGACGCAATGCCTTCGGGCAGATTGTGAAGCATCATCGCAATGACGAACAACCAAGCCGAGGCGTGCACGCCGCCGTCATCTTTCTTCGCTGGAATTCGGCTCAACAGATTTCCGAGGACATAAATGAAGACGACCCCGAGAGCGAAGGCCAACACGACCATGCGGATCGCTTGAATTCCTTGAACGATGGCCGCCTGCCCTGCTGGCCACAACAGGGAAACCCCAGCTGCTGAGAGCATCATGCCGAGTGCGAAATCCAAAGAGATATGAGACGTGAGTCTGAAGCCGCCTTTTGTGCGCGCGTAGCTCGCGGCCGAACCAGCAAAGGTCGCAAGCGCCGATACGAGACCACCTAATGTTGCGAGCCAGAATGCATGCGACAAGAAAACTCTCCCTAGAGACGGAACGCGGCTGGAAGGCTTCAATACCTTTTACGACTTCCACGCTACCGCTTCTAACTGTGGCCTACTTCACCGAATCATCCTATCGTTGTGTGTATGTCGAAACATCTCTTGTTCGTTTTTCTCGGTTTTAGTTTCTGGTCCAACTCGGCTTCTGCCTGGGGTGACCGCGGCCATCAAATCGTGGGTCAGATCGCGGAAGAATCCGTAAAACCGACAACGCGAGACTGGATTCGAGGAATTTTGGGTTTAGAGCCCCTCGCCGTCGCCTCCACTTTTCCAGATCATGTTCGCAGCGACACACGTTTTGCGAATGACTTCGCCGAGTATCACTACTGCGAGATTCCGACCGGTTCCAACTATGATTCGAAAACAAAAAAATACGAAAAGGACTGTTTCGGATCGATGTCGGGTTCGATCGAGATTTTAAAATCGCCTGTAAATTCGAAAACCGCGCGAGTAGAAAAACAGATCGCACTCCGTTATCTCGCGCATGTAGTAGGAGATATCGCAAATCCTCTCCATGTCGGAAACGGTCTCGACCGTGGTGAAAACTATTGTCGAGTTCGATGGACAGCTTCGCGAACTCCGAAAGACACAAACCTTCACGCGGCTTGGGATGAATCTCTCGTTGAATATTTGGGGCAAACTTTCGCGGACCCAAAGAAGAATCGCAAAGCGGCGATTTATCTTACCGACTACATGATCACATTCAAAGAGCGGTACATCGATCAGCTGAACCAAGCCCGTAAAGAAAAACTTGGTGGCGGAGACATGAAGTCGTGGCTCATGGAAAGTCAGGCCCTTCGTGAAAGCGGGATCTACCCGACTGGCCCCGGAGCTGAGAACCCTGCGAGCCGTGACTACTGCGACCCAAAAGGTTCCGCGCGCGCAGTTCTTGATCTTGCCTATGCAGAGAAGTTCGCGCCGCTCGTTGAATCTCAGTTACTGAAGTCTGGCTTGAGGCTGGCCGCAACTCTGGACACTGTCGCTGACCACGCGCTCGCCGCAAAGTCGAAGCCCCCGACCCTTTCCGAAAAAGAGCAGGAAGAGATTCTCCGCAACGTACTAACGAAATTTAAAAACCAGAAATAGAAGTCGCAAAATAAAAAAGGGAAGCCGAAGCTTCCCTTTTTTTGCATTCAATCTTTTGCCCGAAGGCTAGGATCTACTCAGTAACGGCGCGAGTGCCGGAAACTGAGCTGCGTGATTTCTTTGGATCTACGGCAAGGTCGAACTTTTCGACTTCTTTGATGTACTTGCGTGTCGCTTCTGGAATTTCCGTCCAGAGTTTCACAGCGAAGAAGAGACCCAAGAGACAGAACGGAAGAAGGAACGATGGCCAGTAAACCCAGGCGTCTTTTCCGACGATGATCAAACCAAGAACGATCTCTTGGAACGATGAACCGAGTTTAGAGAAACCATCGGCAACGCCCGTTGCCGTCGCCGCACCTTTACGTCCGCCGAAATCAGCAGTCGCTGTTCCCGACATGATCGAGTGAACCGCGATGACCGCCATCATCATGATGAGAGCGCCTACGCCGATCAACATCGCTGCTGAGTTCATGACTCCGAAGATCATCATGACAAGGGCCACAACCATCGATGCTTGCGCGATACCCGCGACCGGAGCGCGACGTGATTGGAAGAAGCGATCAGAGGCCCATCCTGCGAGGAACGAACCGAGAATGCCCGTAACGGCAGCCCAGAGGCCCCAGTTCGTCATGATGTTCTCAACGCCCATGCCGGTGTCTTTAGCGAAGAGGCGGTACCATTTCATGACACCGTCGCGGAGGATACCTGAAGTGAATTCGATCACACCGATCATCAAGAGAACGCGGTTTGTGAAAACAGCTTTGATTGTTTGGAGCCATCCGTCTGCAGTCGTCGACTGGTTCGCGGAAGCATCGTGCGTTTCGAATTTACCGAAGCCCGCTTCGTCTGGCGTGTCTTTAATAAGAACGAGATCGATCAATGCCCAGAGAATCAAGAGTCCTGCAGGAATGAAGAAGATCAACCAGTAAGCCGAAACTGTGGCTGTCTCAAGTCCAAACGCCCAGTGAAGAGTGTCACCGAAAGCCGTGCGCTCTGTGAGTGACTTCACGTTAACCGCGCGAGCGATCGCTTCTGACCAATCGAATGCGAAGTAAACACCAAGCGAGATCAATGTTCCGAAGATCGCACCGAACGTTCCGCGCTCACGAACATGGAACCAGAATGATTTTACTTTGATCGTCGAGATGGCGCCGAAAGATTGGAAGAACATGTTCATTGAATAGAACACGGTGAGAAGCATAACGAGGTTCAACTCAGTGCCGTGCATGTTGAGATAGAGAACCCATCCCATTGCGACGTTGAAGATCGCAGCGCCGAGGGCCGCCATGATCATTCCTTTTTTACCGCCGATGCGGTCAACGAAAGGACCGGTTACGAAAAGAGCCGCTGCGTAGACGAAGAAACCGGCACTGGAGATTGTCGCCTTCTGCGCCTTCGTAATGACTTCTTGAGTAGCGAGGGTGTCGAGGTTGTATCGGGCCATGTACATGAACGCGTAGGTCATGCCGAGTGGGAACCAAGAGAGGAAGCGGCGCCACATGAACTCTTTCGAGTGCTTGAGAGGGTTCCGCTTAAAATACAGCGTGATAATATACGTGAGTAACATCGCTACGACGAGAAGCTGCATGGAACTAACCCCCAAATATGTATGGCTCTAGTTATCTACTGGCTCTGCTAGAGTCAAATTAGACAGTCGACTTTTATCAAGGGTGGTTTGCAAACCCCTCGCCAACTTGAATCCCTTTCATACGGTGCCTTTCTGGCCTCACACCCGAAAATGAAAAAGTCTGTTACGGGTTCTGGTAGAATGCCGAGGTATGAGCATTCTACGTCGCATCCTTGAGGAAGCTTCTAACCAAACCCTGACAAACGAACCGTTGCTCGCGATCTTCGATCTCGACTCCACATTGTTCGATCTCACTCTCCGAATGGTTCGCATCGTTGAGAACTTTGGGGAAAGCCCGGAGTGGCAAACGCTTTATCCCAAGGAATGCGCGGCTTTAAAAGCGTTGCCGATTCGGTCTTCAGATTGGGGCTTGAAGGAAGCGCTCGAACGAGTCGGAATTTTAGAATCTAGCAGTCCGAATTTTTATCGAGACCTGCATCTTCACTGGGCTGCCTGCTTTTTCAGCGGAGACTGGCTTCATCACGATGAACCGCTTCCGGGCGCGCTCGATTTCGTTCTTGAACTTCAAAAGCGCGGTGCCCATATCACATACTTAACGGGCCGCGACGTGCCCCGGATGCAAGTCGGCACCGTCAAGACCCTTGCCGCGCAAGGCTTTCCCGTCGACGGCCCTGGGGTCGAAGTGATCCTGAAACCGAAGGCCGATATGGACGATGCCCGGTTCAAAGTCGATTACATGAAGACACTTCTGCCGAAATACAAGCGCATTTGGCTTTTCGAAAACGAGCCGGTGAACTTGAATCTAACGGCGAAGGAGCTTCCCGAAGTGCAACTCGTCTTCATCGACAGCTGTCACTCCGGACGCGAAGAGGTCTCGGAAATATTAGACCGAATCACGCATTTCGAAGTGACGCTCGACGAAATGAAATCGGAGTCTTCAACTTAAGTTAGGGCTGAGCGCTGATGCGTGGAAGATGAAAACCCAACATCGGGAGAGCGTAAAGTAACGACGCTACAACAACCGAGTGATTGATCTCACCACTTAAAACTTTATCGATCACTTCCGGAATCGGAAGTGTGACCACGCGAATATCTTCGAACGGATCTAACTTAGGCTCCTGCAATTTTTTGCAGCCGAGTCCGATGTACGTATGAAGTTTGTTATTTTGCATCGCGGGATTCGGCGCTTGAACACCGATTAGTCGAGCTTCGTCGGGCACGTAACCCGTTTCTTCTACGAGCTCTCTTAACGCCGCCCGCTTTGCATCTTCATTCAAGCGCGGGTCCGACGAGCCACCCGGAAACTCGAGCGTGATCTGCCCGTTCGCATGTCGGTACTGTTCGACCATGACGAGTTTATTGTCTTCCGTGATTGGAACAATATTCACCCAATCCGGAAATTCCATTACGTAGTAATTCGGCATCACGCGCCCGTCAGGAAGCTCGGCTTGATCCGATCGGAAACGGAAGAACGTCGTCTTGAAAAGTTCTTTTGTCGAGAGTGCACGCCATGGCTTGATCATGAAGAAACTCTACCTTTCCTGCGGGAGGTCGTCTAGGGTGCCGCGCATGGCATTAGAACTCATTGCAACTCCCCTCGGTGACGCCGGCGATATCACTCTCCGCGCGATCGAAATTCTAAAAGCAGCCGATGTTGTCATTGGTGAAGAACGAAAAGAAGTCTCGAAACTTCTGAAAGCTCTCGGGATTGAGGGGAAACGCCTCGAACTTTTGAACGAGCACTCGGGCGACGATGACGTCCGCGAACTCGCCACACTTTGCAAAACATCACGTGTTGCGCTCGTCACCGATTGCGGAACACCTGGCTTCTGCGATCCGGGCGCAAGGCTCGTAGCAATGTGCCGTAGCCAAGGTGTCTCGTCGAAGCCGATTCCAGGCGCCTCGAGCTTGATGTGCTTGCTTTCCGTTTCGGGAAGCGACATGCGCCAGTTCTTATTCCGCGGATTCTTGCCAGCCGAAAAAGAGGAACGCCATCAATCCTTGAATGAACTCGCCCGCGAAAAACGCCCCGTCATTCTCATGGACACGCCTTACCGCATGGGACGTTTGCTCAGCGAACTCGCCGAACGTTTTCCCGACCGCCGAGTCCTGTTAGGTTGCGATTTTACTCAAAGTACCGAAACCGTAATTGAAGCGAAAGCTTCTGCGCTACCCGCGCTGGTCGGTGAAAGAAAAGCCGAATTTATTTTGGCTCTTTACCCAGGCGCCGCCGACGAACCGAAAGACCGCTCAAAAGCCCGCAAACCGCAAGGCGGCTACCGAGCCGGCGGGGTCAATGACTCCCGTCCCGGCCAGTCTGCGCCCAAACGCAAATTCACCCCGGGCCGCCGTAAAAAACCTTAACGGAAGAAGTAGCGGACGCCGATGCCGCCTTGTACGAAGCCGTCTGTGCCGGGAACGATTGCGATTCCCGGTACGATTTCAGCGAAGACTCCGAGTGGCACACGAGGAGTTCTCCATTCGATACCCACTGGAACACGGATCCCGAGAGCGAAGTCATCGTCTCTCCATTTGTCGTCGAAGTAGTGATAGTCAGAGTCGTTTGAAACTAAGATCACTGCACCAACCCCGATGTACGGAGTGAGTTGGTTGAAAAAGTTCACGTCTCTTCCGAACGCACCATCAAATTTGAAGTGGTAATCGCCGTAAGCCATGATGTAGCGGTCGAAACGGAAAGAAAGACCGCCGTCGATAGCCGAAACATTGTTCATGTCGTACTTCACGGTGACACCTGTCGGTTCGCCGAGGATCAGACCCACGCCGAATTTACCGCTCGGTTCGCTGACAGCAGCTTTCGCCTCTCCAGAATAAAGAGCTGTAGCAAGAGTAAGTGCAGCCAAAGCTGAGAACAAAAGATTGCGGACCACCAACATGAAAACCCCCATCAAATTTCTGATAAAACTTAGCGACCGCGCAAAGAAACGCGGATCAAAGTAACAGTTATCTTCAGGTAGGATTTTATAGAGGGCAATATTCTAGGCACTGTGGCGTAAGAATGTGACGAGAATTAGATCGGGTGTGCAGGATTGCCCACGACGGTTTGTCCGGGTTCTACTTTTCGAGTCACAACCGCGTTCGCCCCGACTCGAGAATCGTCACCGAGAGTGATTGGTCCCAGGACCTTCGCACCAGCGCCGATGAGAACTCGATTGCCCACGGTAGGATGACGCTTAACGGGATCGAATTTGACTCCGCCCAAAGTTACGCCGTGAAAAATGATGCAGTCGTCACCGATCTCAGCTGTTTCACCAATGACCACGCCCATGCCGTGGTCGATCACCAGGCGTTTACCGATGCGAGCACCAGGATGGATTTCAATTCCGCTTAAGAATCTACCAAGCTCCGAAACCAACCGCGCCAAGAAGTGAAGCTGGTTGGAGTAACAAGCGTGGGCGATGCGGTGGCAAAGCATGACTCTCGGGCCTGGATAAAGAAGCGCTATTTCCGCCATCGATTTCGCCGCGGGATCGTAGCGTTTGTAAGCGTTAATGAAGTCGTGCAATCCACTGATCATATTTGTTGCCGTTAAACTTGAAGAAGGAAGTAACGCTCAAACAGTTGGTTGAAGCGCGACCATTTATCGCCGCCCGCTTCACGCTCAGACTTAATGAACATCGAGATTGTATTGATTTTGCTATCGAGGTCGTCGATCGCCGCGACAAGAAACGCTTCGAGAAATTGCGGAACCTTCGGGCTTCCGTAATCGAGGCGTCCGTGGTGGCTCAAGATAATATGCTTCAAATGATCTTTTGTTTCTTCAGGGAAACCAAAGATGCGGGAAGCTTTTTTCTCGACAAGCTCCACGGCCATAATCATGTGGCCGAGAAGTTTACCTTTATCGGTGTAAGTGATTCCACCTTCTGGATCGAGTTCCCAGATTTTGCCGATGTCGTGAAAGATAGCGCCGAAGAGTAGGTAATCGAGCTTCATGTTTACGTCTTGCAGGCGGTAGTGAGCGTGCAAGCTCTTCATCAGACCGCAGATTGAGAGCACGTGTTCAAGTAACCCACCCGAATAGGCGTGATGGATCGACTTGGCCGCCGGAGCGCGAAGAAGTTTCGGACGGATTTCAGAATCGTTCAAACAATCCGAAACCAGCTGACGAATCGAAGGGTCTTCGAAATCTTGAACGAGCAAGAGCAGCTCGGCCATCATTTCATCGGCCGATCGGCGTGCAGCGCTGACCAAATCTTTCATCTGGTACTCTTCAGGCAAGGCACGTTCAAGTTTGTGAACGACGACTTGCTTCCGACTTTGGAAGATTTGAACTTGGCCTTTAACGCGAACGACATCGCCGCTTTGGAAAGCTTCCGCGATGATATCGACGTTGTCCCAGATACGCGCGTCTACTTGTCCGCTTGAATCTGCCAAATAGACGCTGATGTACTGCTTTCCGTTTTTACCGGTCAGCATCGTTTTGTCTTTCGCTAAGAAACAGGCGTTGAACGTCTGTTTATCTTGAAGATCGCGAACGAACGTTTTCGGAGCGCTATTTGGAGTGGTGGCTTGTGCCTCTATGGTCATTGCCTCGAAGCATAGGCCATTATCGACGGCACTGCAACGCGCGGTGATTCGAGTCGCGAATGATCAAGCTTGAGAGATGAAGTTTGCCGTCGTGAGTGCTAGCAAAAACGTAAGTTCCTGCCAACGCGCTAATATGGCGCTGGTCTGACGTATTTACTAAGAATCCCTCACCCTTAGCAGCGTCGGCCACGGCTTTGCTGACATCCATAAAGACATCGCAACCCGCCCCCACCTGTTCTTTCCCGATTTTTCTCGAGACAGCTTGGCTCAGAACAAAAACTTTTGTATCGGGCTTCTCAACCGCCGGAAGGTATTCGAAGACGACGTAAAAACTGCCTCTTAAAGGCTCAACAAAATCGCTTAAGTCTAATTCGCCGCCGCCGTTTGGAAAACTCAGCGCGATATCGCCCGTTTTCAAGACTCCCTTATTTCGTTCGATCAAGTAGACCTTGATCGTCTCGAAATTCGTAGGAGGCCTTTGCACGGAAGATGAGGGCGACTCGCCAGCCGCAGCAGCCGGAGCTCCATGTTCTGATTTCGCAGCCGGTGCTTCGTGACCACCAGCCGCAGGCTTCGCGGCTGATCCACCACCGTCGCCACCACCTTCGGCTGCCGCGCCACCTGCGCCGCCGCTCGTGAGGGCTTCGATCTTTTGCCAAAGCACTTCCGGAATTTGCACGTCATGCGCTTTGGGTTTGATCGTTTTTTCTTCGAACTTGTGTGTTCTCCAACCGGTCTCTTTATCACAGCCCGCGATTCCGCAGAGCGATGTCAAAGCCACGGATGCGCAAACGAGAGCCGGCAAACGTGAGAAGACGCGTCGGATGACAAAACTCATTTCGAGGCATCCTGACGGAGTCTAAGAAGAGGTAAATAAGTCGGAGAGATCTTTTCTGCGTTCACCAAAAGAGCGTTCCCTGTTGGTGTGTCGCCTTTTTGAAATTTAATCTGTGCAAGGCCGGTGTAAGCCGCAAGCGGTGGATCTTTTTCGCCAGCGAGTTTCGACCAACCCTCTTCAGCACAAGCATCTTGACGATCACGCGCGCACAGTCGCGATGAAAGAATTTGCGATAGCCGTGAGTTTCCTGCTTTCGAGGCCAAAGTCAGCGAGGCGCGGGCGGCGTCTTCGCGATCAGCCGTCATATGAAGGTAAGCATTCGCTGCATGGAGTTGCGGGTTCGTAGGATCTTCGACAAGGCGCGCTTCGATGACTTTACCTGCGTCTTCAAGTTGATTCGCTTTTGCTAAGCAGATCCCCATTAGCGCGCTCGAGGTACTCGAATCGAGCGACGTTTGAATCTCTCGGCACATCGGGACCAAGTTGGCCCACGAAGCGGCATCGACACTCAACGCCGGGTCATGAAAGTGTTCCGGGGTTTGATCCGGATCTGTTTCGACCGCTTGCAAAGCCCGAGCTTCCGCACGTTTTCGATTTCCTGAAATCAGATCGGCGTACGCACCCAGAACTAGAAGTTCTTGTTTGTAGTCCGCGAACTTCGCGAGGCCGCGCGCGATCGTCGTTTCGGCATCTTTTCTCAAGGCTGGTTTTGAACCTGCATCAGCCGCACTCATCTGAGCGCGCGCGAGCATGTAGAGTGCAATTGGTTGATCGTTTGCTTCCTGAAAAGCACGAACGGCTTCAGGCCACTCTTTCAAAGAAGCGTGTGCTACGCCGCGATCAAAGGCTGCGATCCATGAAGAACCCGCTGCCGTAAATCTTGTAACCGCGTCTCGACCGTCTTCGTTGTGTAGGGACGCAAGCCCGAGAGCGATTTGAATTTGTGAGCCGGCTTCCATGTCGGTCACTTTATCGGAAACCGTTTGCAGCGATCTCTTAGCTTCTACCGTTTGCCCTTCGAGTTGCATCATCAGAAGCGCGAGTCTCGCAACCACGGCTGGCTGCTTCGGCTGTTGACGATCGATAGCGCGGTAAAGTTCAAGAGCGCGGTCAAACTCTCCGCGCTTCCAAGCGACGGAGGCTTGTGTCTCTAAGTTCTCGGTGCTGACGACGGCTGCTGGAGCTACGCCACCTGTCTTTTTAGAAACGGTAAAGACGACGAAGCCTGCGGCGAGAAGCAGAACCAAGCCGCCGACAACGAGACCAGGCGCGCGTCTTCGGTGAGGTCGAATTACAAAACTTTGCTCGGTCGGTGTTTCCACCGTCAAAGGTTTCAACTCCGGTTTTTTCGGAGCCGAAGGAGCTTGATTAAAATTCGGAGTCACCGGCGTCGTTGGTCTTAGTGGCGATGCGCCCGAAGATTGCGGCGGAGGTGTCGGCGCTGACGGAGAAGCGTTGCCGGGAGCTTTCTGTTTGCCTTTTCCAATTTCGGTGATCGTGTGATCAGGCATGTCGTTGATATGCGTGATTGTGTTTGGATTGACGTTGGCGCCGGTGCTTGCGCCGACGTTCGCGCCCGTGACCGGAGTAGGTTCTTGAGCGAGTGGATTCGTAACGGGAGGAATAACGGTGTTCGTGTAGCCTTGAATTTCGGTATCTTCGCGGGACTGAGCTTGCCCGCGGCGAATCTCGTCGACGACAGAATTAAAAGCTGAGACATCACGAACATAGGCCCAGCGTGCTTGGGGAGAAATCACTTCGTCGATGACAACGATCTCTTTCGCTCGCAAGAGACGACCTACCTCTTCGGTGGTGTAAGGTCCTAAGACACGGTCTCCGCTTTTAACAAGCCAAGGCCCGTTGCTAGTTTGCTCTTGAGTTCCGAACATCCGTGTCCCTCTCTCCGCTCGGCTTCAAATAACTACGGGTCAGTGTCTGAAATGCCGGCGACCCGTCAGTATCATATTTAACCCCCGCTCACGGGCCTTTGCCAAAACATCTTCGTCGCGAATCGATCCACCCGGTTGAATTATCCAGCGAATGCCCGCGTCCGCGGCTTTTTCGATGGAATCCGGAAAGGGAAAGAACGCATCGCTAGCTAGGCAAACGTCCGTAGCGTGTGTCGATGAATCTCCGTCTTTACGATGGCGATTCATCCTCTCGATTGCATGTTGAACTGCATCGACACGATTCACTTGTCCCATTCCGAGGCCAACTGTTCTGCCGTTTGCTGCAATCGCAATCGCGTTACTCTTAAGTCTCGCACAAACTTTCCAAGCTAGCAGAAGATCTCGCCATATTTTTTCAGATGGCTCTTCCCCGATCACTTTCCATTCAGGTGTTCGCGTCGTCACGAGGTCAGGTGTTTGAACCAGGTACCCTCCAGCGACCGTGCGGAATTGATTCTCTTTTCTCACCACTGCTAGTTTTGGCCACTCGAGAAGACGAAGATCTTTTTTCTTTTGAAGTCTCTCGAGTGCCGCTGGCTCAAAGCCTGGGGCAATGATGCATTCGAGAAAGATTTTACCCATGATCTCGGCCGACTCGAGATCGACGATACGATTTAAAGCAATGATGCCGCCGAACACGCTGACGGGGTCAGCATCGATGGCGCATTTGACCGCGGCCGCGAGCGTCGTTTCGGTTCCGACTCCGCAGGGATTGTTATGTTTTACCGCCACCGCACAAGGCTCGCTGAAATCTGAGACCGCACCGACCGCAGCATCGAGATCGAGTAAGTTGTTATAGGAGAGCGCTTTCCCGTGCAGGATCTTCGCGTCGTGAAGTCCGCCATCGACGGCTGGATCTCGAAGCCACCACGCTTTTTGATGCGGATTTTCTCCGTAGCGCAGGCTTGAGACCACTTGACCGGAAAGAGTGAGGGACTGCTCACCGTCCAGAGATTTCGCGATCAAGTCATCGTAAGCAGCCGTGTGTCGGAACACGGATGCGGCTAGCGATCGCCGGTCCTGAAGACTCAGTGGTGACTTCTCGCGGCCTCGGCTGGCAATCCATTCGTAATCGCTTGGCTGGCACACGACGGCGATCCGTTCGTGATTTTTCGCGGCCGCGCGAAGCATGGTGGGCCCACCGACATCGATGTACTCAATCAGTTCATCGCCTTTAACTCCGCGCGCTTTCGCTTGCTCGAACGGATAAAGGTTCACGACAACGAGATCGAAAGCTTCGAGGTCTTCTTTTTTCAACAAAGCTTCGTCTTGAGAATTTGAACTTCGTGCGAGAAGAGCCATGTGAACGCGCGGGTGCAGCGTTTTAACTCGCCCGTCCATCACTTCGGGAAAACCAGTCTGCTCGGTCACGTCGAAAGCTAGAATGCCGTTTTCGCGTAAGTGCTTCAACGTTCCGCCCGTCGAAACGACGCGCAAGCCTTGATCAACAAATGGTTTTAGGAATTCAACGAGACCGGATTTATCAGAGACGCTAACAAGCGCGTTCTTAAACACAGATGCCTCCACTTTGAAGGCATCACGATCTCTTAAAACGGCATGCGTGTCAGCAAGAGCTTTAGGTCATCGTTCGTGAGGAAGAGGCCTGCGCCGACGAAGCCGTCGACCGGGCGACCCGGAATTTGGCTCGCGAGGTTTTCACCACCGGCGTTGACGTAAATTCCGCCCAAGATATTGAACCGCGCTGTTGCACGGACGTTCAAGTTTGTGAAATCAAACGCCTCGAGTGAAAGCTTTAGTTTCCGCTTCAACGCGAAGTAGTCTGCGGCAAGGCCGCCACGGCTTTCGATGATTCCACCCTTTACCGTGAAGTCGTAAAAGTTCTTCGCGAAGAGAGCGTTGATCTTCAATCGGTTCTCGAAGTTTCGAACTTCACGAGTCGTCGTTGTGACACCCGTTGAAGACTCGATCGTTGAATTCACGCGTTCGATTTGGCCAACGCCGTCATCGGTCACGCCGATTTCGTAGTAGCGATCAAGACCTGGCTGAATTTGCACACCGAAGAACGTCTTCGAACTCGAGCTACCCATGAGGTAGTTCGATTGAACGTTGAAGCTTGTTTGCAAGCGGTTCGATTGCTCCATCAAATCGCTGATGCCGCCGATCGCCGTATTCAACTTGTTCACGGTCGTTTCGTCGTTGATCAACTTACCGATCGTACCCTCGCCCTTAGCGATCTTATTCGTGATCGCCTCGACGTTCGAAACGGACTTGTCGATACGAGCTAAGCTGCGCTCCCAAGTGGCGCGAAGACCTTCATTGCCATCGTTGTTGACGAGTTCGTTAATGGTGTCGGTCGTATCACGAAGGTTTGCCAGAATTTCGCCGACGTTTTCTTTTTGTCCCGCCGTCATCTCTGCCATGTCCGCAGTGATGCGGGCCACGTTGTCGACGATCTTCCCGAGCGGTTTATCCGTGTCCCCTTCGGTCGCTGCTTTGATGTTCACGGCGATCGTGTTCAAGCTTTGCGTGATCTTAGAAACTTCCGCGATGACCTTATCGACCGACGCGCGGTCATCAACGACGAGGATCTGTTCACCTGAGCGAAGCGGCGGATCTCGAGGATCGCCCGCAATTAACTCAACGTGTTTGTCGCCAAGGATCCCGTTCGGTCGAATCTCGATGCGAACGGATTTGGTGATCGGCACATCGCCATCGAGCATCATCTCGACGCGAGCTTGCCCGTTTTCGAGACCGACTTTTTTGATTTGGCCAACGCGGATACCGGCCATGCGCACGCCAGATTTCTCAATCAAGCCCGACGCGTCGTCGATCAAAAACCAAGCGTTTTTATGACTGCCCAAGTAGCTAGAATCGCTACTAACAGAAAGCGCCATGCCGGAAATGATGCC
>JGI20283J15916_100060_pt1 | contig 37305 bp, 31 predicted proteins | sample Plalitdecfosmids_FD_15916 | JGI IMG/M metagenome (IMG submission 15916) | reverse complement strand
CAGGACGCGACGGGCTGCCATTGCAGTAGTGGTATGACGATCCGTAACCGACCGGGTCACTCTCGTCGGCGCCGTAGTATCCCAGGCAGGTCCTGGGTGCACCGGACATCATCCGCAGGGTGGCCGAGGCCGTCCATTCGTCGGTGAACTGGTAGGCCCCGTAACCCTTCAACTGGTGGCGACGGTCGTTGGCCAGATAGCCGCCGGCGTATTCCATCAGGTACGACGAATCCCAATCCTGGGTCTTGGACACATCGTTCTGGCCCAGGTCCGACTTCACCTGGCCCTCGGTGTTGCCGAAGTTGCGCGACCAGGTGTAGTCCACGCGGCCGTACCAGTTGTTGCGCATCGGGTGCTCGATGAACAGGTCCACCGCCACATAGTCACGCTTGGCCTTCTGCCCACCCAGCCCCCAATCCTCGCCACTCATGCTCACCGGGAGATAGCCCGAGCCGTCGCGCTTCTTCAACAGGAAGGTGTTGCGCTTGCCTGGGTTGAAGATCACGCAGCCGGGGATATCCAGGGTGCTGGAATCCACCCCCATCGCGTCCAGCTTTTCACCGATGCGGCCGGCATCGCAGGTGTCGTCGATCGCGGTCTGCAGGCGGCGGTAGGTCGCTTTGGCGCCGCTGTTCCAGGAATCGCCGAGGGTCTTTTCGAAGCCCAGGATCAGCTCATCCTGGTACTGCGACTTCAGGTCCGCCGGCGCCACGCTGCGCGGGTCAGGCGTCTGCCCGTACTCGTTGTTGGAAGAGACCGGACCCGGTCCCAGCGCGGTCAGGCCAGTCGGGTTGCCGTTGGCATCGATGCCGCTGTAGGTGAAGTATTCGCGGGTATACGTCGACGCCGATGCACCGCGGATGGCCACGCTGTTGGGCAGCGCCAGGTAGTAGCGCCCCAGGTTGGCGAATACCTTCAACGAGGAATCGCCGAACACATCCCACGCCGCGCCCAGCCGCGGGGCCCATTGGTCACCACTTTCCACATAGGCCACACCGGCGCTGTTGTAATTGGTGAACTTGTCGTTGCGCAGGCCCAGGGTCAGCAGCCAGTCCGGGGTCACCTGCCAGCGGTCTTCCAGGTAATACGCTTTCTGCTGCAGCGACATGCTGGTGGTGGTGGAGAAGATGTACTTCTGCACGAAGTAGCCGTCACCGCCGGGCGGGGTGATACCGAAGCCCGGCGACGGCGAGGAGCCCGGGGCAACGCGCGAATAGATCCACGCATGGCCGGGACCGGTCATCGCCTGGCCCTCGTCGTTGGCCTGGAAGGTCATGTTGTCGATGCCGGCGGTGAGCTCGTGGTCGCCGATGCGGTACTGCAGGTCCACGCGCAGGCCGCGCGTGTTGCTGCCCGCATTGGAAGCCTTGTCATTCATGGCGGGCTGGTCGTTGCGGATCGGCGTGCCACCGGTGATGGAAGGATCCTGGTTGTTGGCGCCGCTGATGAACGGATGGGACGAATCCAGCGGATTCGCGTCCAGGTTGCGCTGCCTGCTGCGCCCCCACAGCGCGCTCAGCGTCAGGTCCTCGCTGAGGTAGCTGGTGAACTTGAAGATATCGAAGTTGTCTTTGAGCTTGGTGGTGTTGGCGAACGTGCCGGTGCGCTCGCCTTCCTGCCGTGTCGGGTAGTCGTAGGCACGGTAGTAGGCGTCGTAGCGATCCGTATTCTGGATGCGGGTGTACTCCAGCGTATTGCTGTCGTTGATGTTCCAGTCGATCTTGCCGTAGAACTTCGGCGCATCCAGGGTGTAATGCCGCCTGCCCTGCTGGGCCGACTCGATGCTGTTGGTCAGAACACCGCTGGACCGGTCGTACTCGCCGGCCAGGTGGAAGAACAGCCGGTCTTCGATCAGCGGGCCGCTGACATAGCCACTGTAGGTGGTCCGGTCGGCCCTGTCGCCGCGTCGCGAACGGTACAGCGAGCCGGGAAGGCTGGGATCCTGCAGTTCATAGCCGGGCGGCAGCGAAGCACCGGGGTAGCGGATATCGCGCGGCGATTCGGCCAGCGAACCCGGCTCCCAGGTAGCCTGGACGCCGTAATGCCACTGGTTGGTCCCGCGCTTGCCGAGCTGGTTGATCACCCCGCCGGTGGAGCGTCCGTAACTGGCCCCGTAGCCGCCGGTGAAGGTTTCCTGCTGGTCGATCGAGCCGTAGGGCAGGCTGACCCCGCCGATGTTGTTGAGCGGATTGGTGGCATTGAAGCCGTTGAGGTAGTACGCGTTCTCAGTGACGCTGGCGCCGCCGAAGGACAGCGAAGAACGCGAACCGTTGACGAACGCGCCACTGCCGGCGACCACGCCCGGCGCCAGCAGCGCGATCGCTTCGGCACTGCGGCCCAGCGGCAGCACATCCAGCTGTTCGGAGGTGATCACCGAGCGCGAGACGGTGTTGGTGACATCGATCTTCGGCAGCTGGGCCACCGTCACGGTCACGGTTTCCAGCATGGTGGCCGCCGCTTCGGCGAAGGAGACATCGGTGCCCGCACCGACCTTCAGCTGCACGTTGTCGCGCTGCTGCACCACTTTTCCATCGCGCTGCAGGGTCACGGTGTACTTGCCGACCGGCAGCGCACCGAGGGTGTAGCGGCCGTTGGCGTTCACCTCCACGGTGCGCTTCAGGCCGCTGTCGCTCTCCACGATGATCGAAGCGCCCGCAGCGCCCGGTGCGCTGCCGTACAGCGAGCCGGTGGTGCTCTGTGCGGAGGCCGCGCCGATGATCGACATCAGGGCCACGACGATGCTGGTCCGCTTCAATGTTGCGGCCCGCTTGATGCTGCTCATGCAAACTCCTTGTCCAAGGGGAAGCAGGCCGCGGTCCACCGCAGATCTGCAACGCAAGTTGAACAAGCAGCTGAACCGCAGGCCTATGACGAAAACGACATGAGGGCATTTCGGGGTCGATGACGGCGCTCGGTTACGCAATCAGCTTGCCCCGGTCACACAGGCGCGACAGCCGGAAGCGGGGTCCCGGCCACTCGCGACATCCGCATTTCACTCATGGTGCGCGTCCAGCGTTCCTCGATAGGCCACGATCCGCCCCACCAGCGGCGCGGCGATCTCCACGTCGAAGGCAAAGCGACCGTCCACGTCCGCTTCGAAACTGTTGCCACCGGGCAACAGCCATCGCGGCAACGGCACGCCCCACACCGACCAGCGCCGCGGCAGCAACTGCAGCCGGCCGCCGTCCACCACCAGCGCCAGGGCGACGTCGATCACTCCGAAGCGTTCGACCAGCAGGGCTTCGTTGCGGCCCACGCCCGCGGTCTGCAGCGAAGAGAAGGTCCTGCCGGCGAAGCGGCGTGTCCAGCGCTCGCCACCGGCCTCCTCGGTGAACTCCACGATCACCGGCACCTGCTCGCCCGCCGGGGGAAAGCCGAACACCGCTGCCAACAACCGCGACAGCATCCCGCTGCCCCGTTCCACGCGCGCAGAGCCGTGCCAGCGTTTCGGTGCCGAAGGCGCATGCAGGGCCTGCACGCTCGCCGGCAAACTGGCATACGCGCTGCCCAGCACGCGCTGGTAAAGGCTGGCGCCGGATACCTCATGGCGGAAACCGACGTGGATGCTGCGGCCTTCGAACAGCCGCTCATAGTCCGCCAGTTCCAGCGCATGCGTGGCCGCGCGCGCACCCGCCGCAGGGCGCTCCCCCTGCAGCAGCTTGCGGATGATTGCCTCGATGGCCATCGACGGGATGTACGGACCATCATCGCCCTCGGCCAACAGGTGCCAGCTCTGCACGATGGACACGCCCGCGCGCAGCCCCGTGGCGCGTACGATCATGCCGCCGCGGTGCTCGCCGGACTTCATCCGGTTCAGCACCCGATGGAACAGCGGGGACAGCGGCTGCAGCGAAGGCAGGCGCAGGCGATGACGCGCGGCGGCCAGCAGGTTGAGCATCCGGTGCAGCACTTCCGGCACCGGTCCGGCACCGATCCAGATATCGGTCATGGCCGGATGCTCCGGCGGCAGCACCTGCAGGTCCGGTACGTCCACCAGCGAATAACGCAGGTTGCGCAGCGGCACCCTGCCCGGCACCGCCACGGTGAAGCGCCGGCTCTCGGCCAGGCCGATGCCGTGTGCATCGCGGCCCTCGCGACGCAGCTTCACCGGCGCGCCGGCATAGCCGACCACCGCGCGCATGACGTTCAGACCGATGCCGGCGTAGGGCGAGGGCGCAATGCCGGCTTCCACGCGGGTGATGTCCATGTGCCGCGCCATCTGCCGCAGCACCGCGGCCGTCAGCACCGGGAAGCTGCTGACGCCGGACAGCACGAACACCCCGGCCGCTTTGGCCTGTGTGTCATAGCGCCCGACGCCGGCAACGAAATCGGCCGCGTCGGCGAAGTCCAGGTAGTCGATGCCCGCCGCGATGCAGGCGGCGATGGCCGCGTAGCGCTGGGCCCCGTAGGCCTGGAACGGCCCGGAGGCATCCACTACCAGGTGCGGCTGCTCCTGCTGCAGGGCGGGCGCCAGCGCGCGCCGATCCAGCTGCAGCGGCCGCACCCGGGCCGGGCCCGCGAACACGTTGCAGAACGCCGTTGCCGCGGCCAGGTTGCGCCCGCCGACCAGCAGTTCCACTGCGGGAAGGTCGGCCAGCAGCTGTGCCAGCCGCCCGCCGAACACACCGTAACCCCCGAGGATGAGAATCTTCACCTGCGTTGCGTCCGTGTCCGCGCTGCCGACAGGGTAGCGTGGCAGCGGCTCGGTAGAGCACGATCCGGGATTAACACCAGCCGTGCTATCGCTGCACGCTCGTCCCTACGGGAGCACCACCATGGTCTACAAGAACACGGTCTGCATCTGGTACGACAACGGCGCGCTGGATGCGGCCACCTTCTACGCTCAGACCTTCCCGGACAGCAGGGTGATCGCCGTCCACCATGCGCCCGGCGACTTTCCATCAGGCAGCCAGGGCGACGTGCTGACGGTGGAGTTCACCGTCTGCGGGCTGCCCTGCGTCGGCCTCAATGGTGGCCCCGCCTTCCGCCAGACCGAAGCGTTTTCGCTGCAGGTTGCCACCGAAGACCAGGCTGAGACCGACCGGCTGTGGAATGCCATCGTCGGCAACGGGGGCCAGCAAAGCGCCTGCGGCTGGTGCAAGGATCGCTGGGGTGTGTCCTGGCAGATCACCCCACGCATCCTGCTGGAGTCCGTCACCAGTAAAGACAACGCGCTGGCCAAGCGCGCCTTCGACGCCATGATGACCATGCATAAGATCGACATCGCCACCATCGAGGCCGCCATCCGGTGAGCGCACGTGACGGCCAGCGGCCGCCACTCCCCTGGCCTGTCTTACTTGATCGAGCGCAGGTGGTTCGGGCGCTTCGGCGGGCCCGGTGGGCGCGGCTTGAACGGCGGCTGGCCGCGCCAGTAGCGGATCAGCAACCAGCCGAACAACATGCCACCCAGGTGCGCGAAGTGGGCCACGCCCGGCTGCCAGCCGGTGGCGCCCAGCACTAGTTCGCCCACGCCGAACAGGATCACGAAGGTGCGCGCCTTCATCGGAATCGGCGGGAACAGCAGCATCACCCGCTGGTTCGGGAACAGCATGCCGTAGGCCAGCAACAGGCCGAACACGCCACCGGAAGCCCCCAGCACCGTCGCCGGATTTTCCATCAGGCTGCCCACCAGCATCTGGCACAGGCCCGCGCCGGCCACGCAGACCAGGTAGAAGGTCAGGAAGCGCTTCTCGCCCCAGGTCTGTTCCAGCGGTGCGCCGAACATGAAAACGGCGAGCATGTTGAAGAACAGGTGGCCGAAGCTGCCGTGCAGGAAACCGTAGGTCAGCAGCTGCCACGGCTGGAAATTGCCGCCGGGCGAAAACGCATCGAAGCTGCCCTGCAGCGGTTGCAGCATGAACGGTGCGAAGGTCGCATCGCCCAGCAGGAACGGCTGCTGCAGCAGGAACAGGATCGCGTTGGCGATCAGCAACGCCTTGGTAACGGTGGGCAGTCGCGGAAGCATGGAGGCATCCTCTGGAACGGCCTCCATCATAACGGCAGCGCCCGTGGATGGCGTTGTCTTCAGCCGCTCATGCGTTCAGCCCGCTGACACGCTCAGCGCGGCCCCCAGATCTCCGCGTCCAGCGCCTGCGCCGGATCCAGCGCAGGCATCCGCACGCGCCCTCGTTCCACCACCACGCCTTCGGCACGCAGGCGCCGGCTCTGCTCGCGCCAGCCGCGCGAACCTTCCGGCATGGCGATGCGGCCGTCCGCGCGCAGCACGCGGTGCCACGGCAACTGCGGATCATCGTTCATGCCCAGCACGCGCGCGGTCAGCCGCGCCCTGCCCGGCAACCCGGCGCGCGCGGCAACCTGCCCGTATCCCATCACCTGCCCGGCCGGAATGGCGCGGATCACCGCCAGGATGCGCTCGCGCGCCTGCTCCGGGGTCAGCGCCGCAGGCGGGTCACCAGCAGCACCCCGCACAGCACCAGCACGGTGCCGGCGATCTGCGCCGGGCCCATCGGTTCGTCGAGCAGCCATAGACTCATCACGATCGTGGAAACCGGCCCGAGCATACCGACCTGCGCGGCCAGCGACGAGCCGATGCGCTTGACCGCCAGCATGATCGCCATCACCGGCAGCACCGTGCAGACCGTCGCGTTGACCAGCGACAGCCACTGCACCGCTGCCGGTGCCTGCCACAGCAGCGGCCATGGATGGGTCAGGCCGAAATGCAGCAGCACCAGCACGCAGGCCACGCAGCTGGCCTGCGCGGTCAGCCGCACCGCGCCGATGCGCGCCACCACCTGCCCGCTGCCGAACAGATACAGCGCGTAGCTGATCGCACTGCCGAGCACCAGCAGGCTGCCAAGCACGATCTGCCCGCCTTCGCGCTGCAGGTCGTGGCCGAACGCCACCAGTACGCCGGCGTAGCTGAGCGCCAGCGCGGCCAGTTGCCAACGGCCCGGGCGTTGCCGCGCCAGCAGTACGTTGATCAGCAGCACCAGGGTCGGGTTGAGGTACAGGATCAGTCGCTCCAGCGTCACGCTGATGTACTGCAGCCCCTGGAAATCCAGCCAGCTGGACAGGTAATAGCCGGTGAAACCCAGCCACAGGATGCGTGCGCGGTCAGCCCAGCCCAGCGATGCGGCACGGCGCGAGGACCACCAGGCCAGCAGCAGGAACAGCGGAAACGCCATCGCCATGCGCAGCGCCAGCAGCGTGGTCGGATCCACGCCATGGCGCAGGCCCAGCTTCACGATGACGGCCTTGCCGGACGCTGCCACCGCACCGATCGCAGCCAGCCCGATGCCTCCCAGCGCGATGCGGGTGGACGAGGTGGCGATAGGCGAAGGGGCGCTCATGCAGCGCGCGATTATCGCATGCGCGCCGCCCTGCTCGTCCTGCTGCATGCCGACCGAGGTCGGCACTACGCGCTCAGCCGCGCATCAGCACGATCTCTTCCGAGGAGGTGGGATGGATCGCCACGGTGTCGTCGAACTGCGCCTTGGTCGCGCCCATCTTCACCGCCACCGCGAAGCCCTGCAGGATCTCGTCGGCCGCCTCGCCCAGCAGGTGTACGCCGACCACGCGCTCTTCGGCGCCCACGCAGACCAGCTTGAACATGCTGCGCTGGGTGCCGTCGGCCAACGCCTGCAGCATCGGCCGGAAATTGCTGTGGTAGGTGCGCACCTCGGCGTAACGGGCGCGCGCCTCCTCTTCTCCCAGGCCGACCATGCCCAACGGGGGATGCGAGAACACCACGCTGGGGACGTTTTCATAGTCCATCTTCGCGTCCGGCTTGCCGCCGAACAGCCGGTCCATCAGATGCCGCGCAGCGGCGATCGCCACCGGCGTCAGGCCCACCTTGCCGCCGATGTCCCCCACCGCGTGGATGCTTGGCACGGACGTGTCCTGCCACTCATCGACGATCACCTCGCCGCGGTCACCCACCGCCACACCGACCTGCTCCAGCCCGATATCGGTGGAGTTGCCACGCCGGCCGATGGCGAAGAACACCGTGTCGAATACGCTGTCCAGCGGACCATCGTGGCCCAGCACGCGCACATGCTGGCCGTCATCGTCGCGCTGCAGTTCACGCAGGCGGTAGTTGAACTGGATGCGCACCCCCTGGTGGCACAGGTTGTCGGCCAGCTGCGCCGCCAGTTCACCATCGAAGCGGTCCAGCAGCCGGCCACCGCGCACCAGCAGGGTCACCCGGCTACCCAGCGCCTGCAGCAATCCGGCCAGCTCCACCGCGATGTAGCCACCGCCGACGATGGCGACCTGCGCCGGTGCGTCGCACAGATTGAAGAAATCATCCGAGACCAGGCCCAGTTCCGCGCCGGGGATGTCCGGACGCTGCGGGTGCGCGCCGGTAGCCAGCAGGATGTGCTCGCCGCTGAGGCGTACCCCGTCGCTGCACTCCACGGTATGCGCATCCACCAGCCGCCCACGACGTGGCACGCGCACTACGCCGGTCTCGTCCAGGCGCTTGCGATAACTGACATGGATGTTCTCGATATAGGCCTGCCGATGCACCACGAGTTCCTTCCAGGACAGCGCCGGACGCAGCGGGACGTCGAAGCCCATTGCACGTGCCAGTCCAATGCGTCCGGCCAGATCGGCCGCCAGCCACATCGCCTTCTTCGGCACGCAGCCGACGTTGACACAGGTGCCGCCCAGCTCGCCGGGCTCCAGCATCGCCACCTTTTTGCCGTGCTGTGCCGCGCGGAAGGCAGCGGCCAGGCCTCCGGATCCGCCCCCCAGGACGATCAGATCGTAGTCATGCGCAGTGCTTGTCATCGGGCTCGCTCGCTTCGTTGCATCAACAGGGGGTGCCAGTGCAAAGCATGCCACGACCGGCCGCGCGCCAGACGTGACGGTGCCCGATCAGCGCGCCTGCGGCGTGCGCCGCAGCGGCGGCCACTGCAGGTAGGTCATCGCCCGCCACAGCCACTCCATCGGGCCATGGCCGAAGCGTGCCAGCCACAGGTGGCTGATGCCCACCTGCAGCGCGAACAACGCCACGGCGAATACCAGCTGCCACGCCCGCGGCAGCTGTTCGAAGAAGCCCAGGCCATAGCCGAAGAACAGCCAGGTACACAGCAGCGACTGCAGCAGGTAGTGGGTCAGCGCCATCCGCCCCGCGGCGGCCAGCCAGCCCAGCGCGTGCCGCGCGTGCACGATCCAGCCCAGATAGCCGAGCGCCATCAGCAGGCTGGCCACCGCCGCCAGCGCGTAGGACAGCCCGGTCTGTACGGTGAACTCGCCGGGCGCCAGGTAGGGGTGCCACGCCGCACTGGCCAGCATCAGCACCACGCCCACGGGCATGGCGATCCAGCGCAGGCGCGCGTACAGAGGCGCAAAGCGCGTGGGGTCGGCCAGTGCACCGCTGCGCGCGAACCAGGCTCCGATCAGGAACATGCCGAAGATCTCCGGGCCGGTGATCAGGATGCCGCCGATCATGTGGCGCAGGTCGGCCAAGCGCTGCACATTGGCCTGCGCCCAGCTTCCCTGGCCATAGGCGAGGCGCTGCGCTTCGATGACCTCCTGCGCCGCGCGCATGCTGCCGGCGCTGTCCAGCGGGCTGCCACCGCGCGCTGCCGCCCACACCAGCAGCGCGAACAGCAGGCTGAGCCCCACGGCGAAGGCATATACCAGCGCGCCCATCGCCGGCAGCATCGACAACGGCCAGCGCCGCGTGCCCAGCAGCAGGAAGGACAGCAGCGCATACACCAGCAGGATGTCGCCGGACCACACCAGCAGCGCGTGGCAGGCGCCGATCAGCAGCAGGGCGACGCTGCGACGCAGGTAGATCGGCGTGAAGTCCCGCCCGGCGCCCTGTGCACGCTGGGCCATCACCGCGAATCCGGCGCCGAACAACAGCGAGAACAGCAGGAAGAACTTGCCCTGCACGAACACATACACCAGCGCGTCGGCGAGGTAATCGATGCCGTGCCAGTGCGGATCCACCCCGGTGAAGGACAGGTCCAGTGGACCGGTGAACGCTTCGATGTTCATCAACAGGATGCCGAACAGGGCGGCGCCACGCAGGATGTCCATCACGGTGATGCGGTCGGTGGTGCTCAGCGGCTGCAGGGCAGGAATCGCGTTGGTCACGGGGGATCCGGGGGTGCGGGGCGCCATTATGCGGTGACGGTGGGTCGAACGGGTGTGCCCCCCTCGCAGGTGGCTTCGTACAGTTGGCTACGTGCTTGGGGCCGGGCGATGGGGCTGGTCGGGGGACGGCAAGAGCTGCCCCTCCGGGGTCCGGCCCAGCCGCTGGGCGGCTGTGCGTTCGGGCGCTTGCGAAGCCGTGCTTCGCAAGCAAAGCGCCCTCACCCATGCGGGCCTCGTTTCGCGCCATCCATGGCGCTCAACGCCCCCGCCCAGCCCCACCGCCCGGCGCCCTGACAGGTTCCTGATGCCGCCACCCGCGTAATGAAAAATGAAAAGCGGTAGCGCCGACCCATGGTCGGCGAGCGCAGCGGGCCGTTGGCGGGAACATTCCGCCGACCATGGGTCGGCGCTACAAGGATCCATGGCCACCATGGACTGTCGAAGGTGGGGCGGGGTGGCTGTGCAGGACCGTCTTTTCGCATGGATGCGAAAAGCGAGCCCCCATGGATGGGTTCACGGCGTGTCCTGCGCAGCCACCCCGCCCCACCAACAAGCAGCCCCGCAGCTGTTGCCGTTGATGTTGACGTTGATGTTGACGGACAAAAAAAACGACCCGCTTGCGCGGGCCGTTCGAGCCAATCCAGGCGCTCAGCACTCAGTGCTGGTGGCCGCCATCGCCGTGCACGTGGCCGTGCTGGATCTCTTCTTCGCTGGCTTCGCGCACGTCGATGATCTCCACGTCGAAGTGCAGGTCCTTGCCCGCCATCGGGTGGTTCAGGTCAACGTCGACCACGCTCATCCCGACCTTCTGCACCGTCACCGCGCGCGGACCGAAGTTGGTCTGCAGCACGACCTGCGCACCCGGCACCAGCTTCTCCTTGCCGAAATGCTTCTTCGGCACGCGCTGGGTCAGGCCCTCGCGGCGCTCGCCGTAGGCATCGGCCGAACCGACGTCCACGCCGAAGGTGGCACCGGCTTCCTTGTCTTCCATGGCCTTTTCCAGGCCCGGAATGATGTTGCCGTGGCCCACCAGGATCGCCAGCGGCTCACGGTCCTTGGAGGACTCGATCGGCTCCTGGCCGACTTCGGACACGGTGTAATGGAAACGGACGACGCGGTCTTTTTCGATCTTCATGCGCAACTCTGTCTGGTAACTGCCAAGGGCAGGCGGTGGGGGCGGGTTGCCGCCCGACGGGTACGCCGCCATCATGACGGCCTATCTGAGGTCGCGCATTATCCGGAGATCACGCACATGACGCCAGTTTCGACCGGACTGCGCCGTCGCGCCGCCGCCCTGATGTTGCTGATGGCGACCGCCGCCCTGGCCGCCTGCGGTGGCGGAAAGACCAGCCGTCCTGCCGCTGCGCCGCCGGCCACCCGGGTCTGGCCGAGCACCTCCCCGGCCAACCCGCAGCTCGCCAATGCCGTGCTGATGCGCGCCATCGGACTGGTCGGCACGCCTTACCTCTATGGCGGCAACACCCCGGAATCCGGCTTCGACTGCAGCGGCCTGGTCACCTATGTCTACCGCGAGATGGTCGACCTGAAGCTACCGCGGACCTCGCGCGAGCTGGCCGCCGTGCAGGGCCCGAAGATCGAACCCCAGCGTCTGGCGACCGGCGACCTGGTGTTCTTCGGCAGCCGAGGCAATGTCAGCCACGTCGGAATTTATGTAGGGGAAGGCCGCTTCGTGCATGCGCCAAGTTCTGGCGGAACCGTCAGGTTGGATTCCCTGGGCGGCCACTACTGGAAGGACCACTACACAGGAGCCAAACGCGTCCTGCACTAAGCTGAACAGGGCAAATGATCCAAAACGTGACGAACATCACACTCAAACAAACGAAACTTTAACGAAATTTGTACTTGTTCTACGCTTTGGCAGGGCATGATTGCCCATCGCTTCCAACCCTGTGACCGCCGAGTGACGACCGACGAACTGATACGTGAAGGCCAGCGCGCCGTGATTTCACCTCGCCTGACCCAGCGCATCAAGCGCGCCAGCCTGCTCTCCCTTGCCCTCGTGCTCACCAGCGCGCCGGCCTGGGCACAGAACGCACCGGCCACCCCGGCCACTGCCGAAGCCGCCGTCGCCGTTGTAAAAGCCAAGACCGAACCCGCACCGACGCGCAGCCGCGCCGATGCCGCCGCCAGCGCCACCCTGGCCGCCCTGCTGCCGCACCTTGCAGCCAATGACAGCATTCCCCTGATGGACCGCTCGGCGATGGTCGCCGGCGACCTCAGCCGCCTGCTCGCCAACTACGACACCAGCGCATCGGGCTCGATCGTGGTCGGCGGCGCCGAAGAGAACGGCAAGATCCAGTCGGTCCTGCGCCGCGCGATGACCCTGCTGGGCACGCCGTATCGCTGGGGCGGCAACACCCCGGACAGCGGCTTCGACTGCAGCGGCCTGGTCGGCTACGTGTTCCGTACCGCGCTGGGCGTGGAGCTGCCGCGCGTTTCCCGCGACATGGCCAGCGACCGCAACAACCAGCTGATCGCCGACCGCACCGCGCTGACCGAAGGCGACCTGGTGTTCTTCGGCCGAAAGGGTCGCGTGGACCACGTCGGCATCTATGTCGGCGAAGGCCGCTTCCTGCATGCGCCGAGCACCGGCAAGGACGTCCGCGTGGATACCCTGCTGACCGGCTACTGGGGCAACAAGTTCATGCAGGCGCGCCGGGTCGAGCTGTAAGCGCCGCCATACCGCATCGCATGTTGAAAGCCGCTGCCCTGCAGCGGCTTTTTTCATGGGCGGCGCTTCGGCGCCATGGCCGCTGCCGGCTGCCGACCGCGTTCGTATGGGTATCCCCGGAATGGATCCGGTGGCGGTCGGACAGCCATGTCCGTCCGGGACGGCGGCGTGGGGGCGGCACGCACGTGTTCCTGAGTCGTCAGCCGCCCCTCTACAAGGACAGGTGAGGCATGGCGGCGGTCTCGGAGATTCAGTCACGATGTGTGATCTGGTTTGGCCATCCCCTGGTGGCCGAACGCGCTGCGCTGGCAGCCGCCGGCTGGCAGGTGCGGAACGTGGATCCGCTCAACGCCCAGGCCGTGGGCCTGCGTGCCCGCGACCAGCTGGTCGGCATGATCGACCTGCGCCAGATCCCCGCCGCTGCGCTCGGCGCGGTGCAGGAATGGATCCAGCAGCACGACCACCTGCCGCTGCTGGCAGTGCTGCCAGGCGGCATCAGCTCCCCCCCGCCCAGCTGGCAGCCGTTGCTGGACGCCTGTCCGCATCGTTACGTGATGCCACAGGACCTGGCCGGGCTGGTGGACCATCTGCAGCGCCACGACCAGGATACGACGACGGCAGCGGACAGCCCCGCGCAACGACTGATCGGTGGCAGTCCGGCCCTGTTGGCCACCCGCGCATCGCTGTTCAAGTTCGCTCCGGTGGAACTGCCGGTGCTGGTCACCGGCGAAACCGGTACCGGCAAGGAACTGGCCGCGCATGCGCTGCACGCGATGTCAGCGCGCGCCGCCCACCCTTTCATGGCGGTCAACTGTGGTGCCATCCCGGCCAACCTTGTGCAGTCCGAACTGTTCGGGCATGAGCGCGGCGCCTTCACCGGTGCCGCGCAACGACGGCTGGGCCTGTTCGAAAGCGCGAACGGCGGCACAGTCTTCCTGGATGAAGTAGGCGACCTGCCGCTGGATGCGCAGACCAGCCTGCTGCGCGTGCTGCAGGAAGGCACCATCGAACGCGTTGGCAGCAGCCAGCCACTGCGGGTGGACGTGCGCGTGCTGGCCGCTACCCACGTGGATCTGGAACAGGCGGTCGCGCAGGGGCGCTTCCGCCGTGATCTTTTCTATCGCCTCAACGTGCTGCGGCTGGCGATGCCGGCGCTGCGCGAACGCAGCGGCGACGTGCTGGTATTGGCCGAACATTTCCTGCGCCAGTTCCGTGCCCGCCATCCGGGTCGCGCACGTGGCTTCAGCAGCTGTGCACGCCAGGCGATGCAGCGCTTCGACTGGCCGGGCAACGTACGCGAACTGCTCAACCGCGTGCAGCGCGCGGCGATCGTCGCCGATGGCGAGCTGATCGAACCGTCCGACCTGGACCTGGTGGCCACCCTGCCCGCCGCCGCCCGCGCCCTGCTGCAGGATGCCCGTGAACAGGTGGAACGCGAGCTGCTGATGCAGGCGCTGCGCGAGCATGAGTTCAACGTGTCCGCCTGCGCACGCCACATGCAGGTCTCGCGGGTCACCGTGTACCGCCTGTGCCGCAAGCACCAGGTGGAACTGCCCGCACTGCGCTGACGCGTTGCTGGATCACAGCATGTACGGCACCTTGAACGCCAGGGTGAAGTCCGGAGCGTCCGGCGTCAGTCCAATGCCGAGCAGACTCACCAGCGTGGTCTTCTGGTTCAGCGCATAGGTGACGCCCAGGTTGAACGTCGCCGCGTTGGCATCACTGCCGATCACTTTCATCCACTGCCCGTTGCGGTAACGGGTGGACGCACGTGCGCTCAGTTTGTCACTGAAGGAGATGCTCAGGCTGGTGCGCTCGTTGAACGCGAACGCCACGCCGGCGCCGAAGTAGTAGGACCCGCCGAGCTTCACGTCACCGGGGTTGACCGTGTCCGGATTGCCGTCGAGATCGTCGAAGCTGGCTTCGAAGGAATGGATGTAGCCCGCATTGGCGAACAGGATAGCCGGGTCGGCGGTCTTGACGATCGACAGGCCCACGTTGGCCTGCCACGCCCCGTTGCCGGTGGGCTGCTCCTTGGGCACGGCGAAGCGGATGTAGTCATCGTCATCGCGCTCCAGCACGGTCCAGTCCACGCCATAGGGCTCGCGTCCTGTGGGCGCGGTCACGCCTGCGGTCAGCACCGTTTCCGGCTTCCAGCCACGTTCGCCGAACAGCCGGTAGTTGGCGCTCAGGCCTATGTCGCCGATGCCATTGCCACTGGCTTCCTCCTCCGCCACCGCCGCCGCTGATCCGCCCGCCCCGCCCTTCTGGTAGACCGTCCTGCGTGCCACCCACGGCACGTCCATGTTGACGGTCAGGTTGGGGCTGACGCCCCAGCGCGCGGCCAGGTTGTAGGTCAGCGAATCGGATTCGACGTTCTCGATGCCGATGTTGCCGAGGAAGATCGCATCCAGGGCGAGGAAGCCGTTGAGGGTCAGCTGCTTTCGGTCGTAGCGCGCGTAGGTCAGGCTGTTTTCGACGGTGAAACGCCGCGAGAACAGCGCCTGCTGTTGCTGCTTCACATCGTCCACGCTGCGCCGCGCCGCCTGCTTGGCCTGCTGCGCTTCCGCTGCGCTGCTGGCGTAGCCGCCTTCGGCCCCGGCGGTCGCCGCGGCCGGCGCGCGTGCCGGCTCGGGTGGCAACGGGGGGCCCTGCTGCGCCACGCCGCCGGCCTTGCCGGACAGCCGCGCCTGCATGGCCTGCACCTGCATGTCCAGCTCGCGCAGGCGACGGACTTCCTGCGCGTAATTGGCCTTCAGCGTTTCCAGCTGGGCCATCAATGCCTGCACATCGGCCTGCTCGTTGCCGCCCGCCGTGGCCGGCTGGGCGTGCGCGTTGTCGGCGAACACGATCCAGGCCAGCGCCGCCAGCGCCAGCGGGGTGATGCGGTGATTGGTGTGCATGTCCTTCGTCCGTTGAGTGCCAGCCCCCTTGCCGCGCCTCTGTTACTGGCCCGGCCCGATCCCGCGTGTCAGCGCCATCGCCTGGGCGATGTTCTGGGTCAACGGGGTATTGCTCGCCATGCTCTGCCTGACCAGTTCGATCTGCAGCCGGTTGCTGACCTGTTGTGCATTGCCGCCCAGCGCGATGGTCTGCCCGACGCTGCCGCTGCGGATCCATTGCTGCACCGCGCCCACGCCTTCCAGCTGCAGTTCCAGCCGGGCCTGGTTGTTGTCGAAGGACGCGGTGGCGCTGGCGCCGCCCTGCTGTGCGGTCGCGCTTCGCACACCACTGTCGGCGACGGCGGGTACCTCGCCATCACGGATGGTCAGCGAGGTCACGTTGCGCGCACTGTTCTCATCGCCCGCGACCTGCACGCTCTGCACCAGGCCGGACACATTCGCCAACCCGCTGCTGTCCACGCTGGCAATGGCTGCGCTGGCGGTGTCGGCGGCCGCCTGCGGCAGCGGCGCATCGGCCGCGGTGACGCTGACGGTCGGGGTGAAACTGACCTTCGGCGTACCGCCCTGGCGGAAGTCCATGCCGAGCTTCAGCGCGCCTTCCATCGCTGCGCCGCTGGATGCCTGCCACTGCGATGCCATGGTCACGCCGAACCAAGCGACGTTGTTGCCGCCTACCGTGTAACGACCACGCATCAGGTTGAGTTCGGGATCGGGGATTTCGGCCAGTCCCTTGCCGCTGCGCTTTTCCTGCGCGTGCAGCGCAGTGGGCAACAGGACAGCCAGGGCGCTGGCAATGACGATGAGGCGCATGTTCATGGTGGAACTCCTTCAGAACAGGTCGGCGTGGCTGAAGCCGAAGTCGACCAGTTCGGCATCGGTGATGGGGCCCTGCCGCGCATACAGCGCGCGTGCACTGGGCCGTTCGCTGGGTTGCAGCAGCACGGTGTTGCGATCGAAATCACTGCCGATCACGATGAAGACCGCGCGTGACGGCCAGGCCTCCAGGAATTCCGCCAGCGGCACGCTGCGGTTGCCGAGGATCGGATCAGCCACTTCGACGAAGTCGCCGCGGACTTGTTTCATGACCACGAAATGGCGGAAACCACGCACGTCCATCAGCACCAGGCCAGGAACGCGCAGGTTGCGCAGGCGGGCTTCGTCAACGCGGTAGCCGCGCCCACGCATGCCCATCGATTCAACGTAACGCTTGATGTCCAGCAACGAAAAACCACGGTCGCGTACCAGGGTCTGGTCGGACACGTTCATCATCCCTTCGATCACCGTAGCCTCGTCGGCATCCAGGTGATAGGCGTATTTGAGGATGGTGGCCAGCGCGGCGGCGCCGCAACTGTAATCGGTGTGCTGGCGGACCAGGTGGCGGAAGCGCCGCTCCTGCATGCTCTCCACGCGTTGCTGCAGCAGGCCGCCATTGGGCAGGACGCCACTGAAGGCCACGTCGCCGGCACGTACCGGCGCGGCGCACGCCATCAGCATCAGCATCAGGCAAGGCAACAACACAGTGGACCCGGATACACGCATTGCAATGGCTCCTTCCAAGGTAGGAGCCCCTGCCCCAAAGGGGGGATGGGACAGGGGCTCCCGGGGAGCCCGGTCATTGGCGGATGACCGGGTTTGTTGCGCTCAACGCAGCAAGCCTGCGAAAGCGGTCACGCCAGGTGTTACTCGCCGCCGCCGCCGCCCGGGGTGCCGCCGCCGGTCGACGGCTGCGCCACGGCCAGGGCCAGGCTGTTGGCCTGCAGGTTGCCGGTGCCGGAGGCCACGTTCACGCCGATGTTGCCCGACGCATTGGAGAACGCACTGCCGGACAGGCCCGCGGTGTTGGTCGCATTGACCGCCACCCAGCGCGAGGTCCGCACGGTGCCACTCAGGCTGGCGTAGAGGTCGGCCACGCCCAGTTCGACGAACTGGCTGGTGCCTTCCTCGTCCGTGTCGAAGGCGATGCCGCCCACGCCGTCACGGTACGGGTTGTCGGTGGCGTTCTGGATCTCGTTGTCCAGGTCGATGTGGCCGGTGCTGTCACCGCTGGTGTGCGGCAGCGCGCCATCCCAACTGTCGAGGTAGTAGTTGTCCTGCTGGTAAGCGTTGCCGGTACCTTCATAGGTACCTGCACCGAAGGCCAGCGTGGCACCTGCCACACGACCGCGCAGGCTGACTTCAGTGGTGTCACTGAAGCGCTGCACGTAGCCGGCGTTGGACACCGAGTTGCCACTGGAGACCTGGTTGGACGAGATGCTCGACTGCGCCATCGCGGCGGTGGCGACCGAGGCGGCCAGCGCGTTCTTCTGCGCGTTGTTGTTGCCCGAAGCCACGTTCACCCCGATATTGCCCGACGCGCCGGAGAACGCGTTGCCACCCAGGCCGGCGGCGTTGGTGACGCCTTCGTTGAGGGTGGTGTTGCCGCCCACGGCCTGGTGGACGAACACTTCCGCATCGGCCATGCCGAAGCTGAAGGAGGCATCGGCCGCAGACAGCGAAGCGGCGTTGTCCTGTGCGTTGTTGTCACCGGCGGCGACGTTGAAGCCCAGGTTGCCCGATGCGCCGGACGCCACGTCATCGGAGATCGACGCGGTGTTGTCCAGCATCTCGTTGGAGGCTTCATTGGCGCTGATCGACTGACGGTTGTCGATGACCGCGATGGCGGCGGAGTCGAGATCGATGTCGCCGGTGATCTGCGGATCACCCGAGAAATTGATGTCCGAGCTCAGGCGCAGGTCCTTCTCCAGGTTCACGTCCACGCCGTGGTTGTTCTTTTCCTTGCGCTCGTCGGCCGAGATGTTGCTGGTCTCGTTGACCGATACGTCGCGGGTGTGATCAACGTCGGAGTAGTCGACGTTGGAACGGCTGGTGTTGGTCGTGGTGCTGGAGTACCGCACGTTCGAGGTGGTGTTGGCGGTGTTGTCGGTGGTGCTGGTGTTGTTGGTGGTATTGGTGTTGCGGGTGGTGTTGCGCACCACGTTGCGGGTGTCGTTCACCGTGTCCGTATCGGTGTCGGTATTGCTGGTCACGTTGTTGCGGGTGACATTGCGGGTGTCGTTCAACGTCCAGTTTTCATTGACGTTGTGGTTGTGGTTGATGGTGGCGCTTGCGTTCTGGTCATCCGCCGCGTGTGCGGTGGCGACCACGCCAGCGATGGCCATGGCGAGTACAGTCCCTTTAACGATCGCTTTCATGGTGCCTTCTCTCTCATCAGTGGTGTAACGGGTGGGTACCACTCACGGGTTGCCGTGCACGGACATACCGAGGATGTTGGCCGTGTCATTTCCTGCGCCCGCGATTTGATTGAGTTGCAGGACACCGTCGAACCCCTGCATCGCCGACGCTGCCACGCCGACGCTGCGGGTGCCCGCGGCCAGGCCGTTGCCGGCCCTGCCCTGCCCCCCTGCTGACGCGGTCACGCTCGATTCGGCCAGGGCCTCATCGTCGGACTCGCGTATTCCTTCCCGGGCCAGCGTCGCGCGCACCATGTTCATGCTGGTGTTGGCGATGCCGCTGGTCTGGTTGATCGTTGCGATGCCATTGGCGTCCTGCAGGGCCTGGCCATCGAGGTGCGCGCTGGCGTGCAGCGGTCCTTCCAGCAGCACGCTGTTGCGCGATGAGGTGCTGCGCGCATCGATATCGACCCGGGCCTGGTTGCCTTGGGCCATGCCCACCAGGTTGGCCTGGGTGTTGATGTCACCGGCCACCTGGTTGACCGCGATGGCACCGCTGGCGCCGGCCAGCGCGCGGCCGTCGATGCGCGACTGGTTGAGGTAGCCGAGCATGCCGGCGTATTCGTCAGCCTGGGCCAGCGCCGGCAGCAGCATGGCGAGGAGCAGCAGCGCGCGCGTCTTCACTTGCCACCTGCCGGGGCGCCCATCGGGAACTGCGCCAGGGCGCCGCGCACCGTATCGCCGATGCCGCGCGTGGTGTTGCCGACCGCGCCCAGTGGGCCGCTCATCGCCCCGCTGATCTGGTTGCCGGAAATGATGCCGCCGTTGGAACTGCCGAGCCGTCCGACCGCCCCGCCCAGTGCGGTGCTGGTGACCCGTTCGACGGTGGTGGTGCCGGCATGCGGGGTGTGGACCGCCTGGCCCGCGCCGAGGCCAGCGAAGTCATCGTCGCTGAGTTCGGCCATGCCATTGGAGGTGCCCAGGGCGGCGCCCACTTCGCGCTGCGGCGACGGATCGGCGATCAGCGCCACGCCGGGAGGGGCGGGCCGGTAGGCGGTGCGGGTATGCACATCGCGCAGGAGCACGATCTCGCCGGGCTTCTGGGTGACGCCCTGGCGGGCACCGGAGGCATGCACCAGCACCGGGCATGCGGCCAGCGCGGCCACGCTGGCTACCAGGAACATCCTGCGCTTCGTGCTGCTGTCCATGCCGCTCTCCCGTTACGTATGGGGAGGGAGGTCGCAGCTTTCGTGCCAAGTGCGCAAGGCCCTGAAACAAAGGGATTCCGGCTGGAACCAGGGGCCCTGCTGGATGCCGACCTTTACACATCGTTCGAGCGCAGCATGCGCCTGAATCCGCAGGGAGGCCCGCTGCGCCTGGCCGGCGCCGGGGTGTAACAGACCTGTTACAGGTCATGACACAACCGCGTACGCCCCCGCTTCAGGTATCGGCCCTGCCTCGGGAGTGACGGCCGCCGGCCGTCAACCCGTGTGTCGGGTGGGTGCTTTGGGTGGGTGCTTTGGTGGGTGACGACCGTTGGTCGTCACGCTCTTGCCTTGGAGCAGTGACGACCAACGGTCGTCACCCACCAGATCGCATCCCCCCACCAGATCGCATCCCCCACCAGATCGCATCACCCATCCGGTCGCCCGGCCATTGACGGCCAGCGGCCGTCACTACCTATGCGCGGCCCTCACGCCCGTGGCGCGGGGTCCGGGTCATCGATACCCACGTTGGTCGATGGGTTGTCGTACACGCTCTGGTCCAGCAGCCCGGTCTCCTTGGCCACCAGCACCGGCACCAGCATCTGGCCGGTGACGTTGGTCATCGTGCGCATCATGTCCAGGATGCGATCGATCGCATACAGATAGCCGATGGTCTCCAGCGGCAGTCCGGCCGCGCTCAGCACCACCGTGGCCATCACCACCGCCGTGCCCGGCACGCCGGCGGTGCCGAAGCTGCCCAGCACCGAAGCGATCAGCACGATCAGGTACTGCTCCGGCGACATCGGCACGCCGCTGTACTGCGAAATGAACACCGCGCACAGCGCCGGGTAGATCGCCCCGCAGCCATCCATCTTGATGCTGGCCCCCAGCGGCACCGCGAACGAACCGTAGTCCTTGTTGACGCCCAGGTTGTGGGTGATCGAACGCAGCGCCACCGGCATCGCCGCGAAGCTGGACGAGCTGACGAAGGCCACCTGCATGCCCGGCGCGGCACCGCGGAAGAACTTCAGCGGATTCAAGCCATGCGACAACAGCAGCGCGCTGTACACCACCACGATGTGCAGCGCGCAGGCGATGTACAGGGCCAGCACGAAGTTGCCCAGCGGCAGCAGTTTCTCGAAGCCGTAACTGCCGACCAGCCCGGCGATCAGGCCGAAGGTCCCGATCGGAGTGACTTCCAGCACGAAGCGGGTCACCTGGATCATGATCTCGCTCATCTGCCCGACCAGCTGGCGGGCCTGGCCGACCTTCTCGCCCAGCTTGACGATGGCAAAGCCGACCAGCCCGGCGAAGAAGATCACCGGCAGGATCGAGCCGCGACCCGCAGCCAACACGGTTTCGCCGGCCGCATTGACCCGCGTACCGATGCCACTCAGCGCGTAGAACACGTTGGACGGCACCACGTCCAGCAGCACCTGCACCACGCTGGGCACTTCGCGCGGCACGTAGTTGTGGGCCATCGCCAGCTGCAGGCCACCGGTGCCGGGCTGCATCACCGTGCCCACCAGCAGGCCGATGCCCACCGCCAGCGCGGCGGTGATGACGAACCACAGGAAGGTGCGGCCACTGAGCGCGGCGACCGATTTCTGCCCGTGCAGCGAAGAGATCGCATTGATGACCGCGAAGAACACCAGCGGCACCGCGATCATCTTGATCAGGGTCACGTACAGCTCGCCCAGCGGGCCGAACCAGGTTTCAGCCGCCGGCCCCATCAGCCAGCCGGCCAGGGCGCCAAGGACGAAGCCTGCGACCACGCGTTGCCAGAACGGGATGCGCAGCCAGGCAGAGACCAGCTTCATGGAAATTCCAGGGGGAGAGAACAATGCTCGCACCTTAGCCCAAGCGGGCCCGGCGTACGACCAGCCTGCGGACAAATCAGCGTGTCATCGGCATGCCTTGTCCACCCGGTCATAATGAACACCTGTTTCGTTTCGTGAGGACGCGCTGTCCATGATCCGTACCACCTCCCTGCTCGCCGCCACCGCCGCCACCCTGCTGCTGGGCGCCTGTTCCAGCACTCCGCAGGCATCCAGCCCGGCCGGCCTGTCGATCACGGTGCCCACCGTGGCCCACCCGGATGGCGAGACCCCGCAGTGGTGGTACCGCAGTGGCGCGGCCCAGGCGGCCGGCAATGGCGCCATGAACGGCAAAGCCAGGAACGTCATCCTGTTCCTTGGCGATGGCATGAGCCTGACCACCGTGGCCGCCGCGCGCATCTTCGAAGGCCAGCGCAAGGGCGCATCCGGTGAGGAGAACCTGCTGTCCTGGGAGCACTTCCCGGCCACGGCATTCAGCAAGACCTACAACGTCGATTCGCAGACCCCGGATTCGGCCGGCACCATGACCGCCATCACCACCGGGGTGAAGACCCACATGGGCGCCATCGGGGTCAGCGCCGGCAAGCGTCCAGACTGCGCCGACAGCCTGCAGAAGGGCCTGCTGAGCTGGCTGCAGCTGGCCGACAGCGCCGGCATGGGCACCGGCATCGTCACCACCGCACGACTGACCCACGCCACCCCGGCGGCCACCTACGCGCATTCGCCGGAACGCAACTGGGAAAACGATACCGACCTGACCGAAGAGGCCAAGGCCGCCGGCTGCAAGGACATCGCCCAGCAGCTGCTGACCACCTCGCGCTTCGGCCGCGGCCCGCAGGTGATCCTAGGCGGCGGGCGCGGCGAGTTCACCACGGTGGAAGAGCGCGATCCCGAGTACGACGACAAGGTCGGCCAGCGCCTGGATGGGCGCAGCCTGGTCAGCGAATGGCAGCAGGCCAACCCGCAGGGTGCCTACGTCTGGAATGCCGACCAGCTGAAGGCGGCGGCCAACGCGCCGGCGATCTTCGGCCTGTTCGAACCGGACCACATGCAGTACGAATACGAACGCGCCAACGATGCCGGCGGTGAGCCTAGCCTGGCCGAACTGACCCGCACCGCCATCGCCAACCTGTCCCGGGAAAAGCAGGGCTACGTGCTGATGATCGAAGGGGCGCGCATCGACCACGCCAACCACAGCGGCAATGCCTACCGTGCCCTGACCGATACCGTGGCGATGTCAGATGCGGTGCGCGTGGCCACCGAAATGACCCGTGACGAGGACACCCTGATCATCGTCACCGCCGACCACTCCCACACCCTGAACTTCGTCGGCTACCCGGCACGCGGCAACCCGATCCTGGGCAAGGTGAAGGACAAAGGCGGCGAAGACGGGCTGGGCGCGCTGGACCTGGCCCGCGACGGTGGCGGCCAGCCGTATACCACGCTGAGCTACGCCAACGGCCCCGGCTTCACCGGCGCCACCAACCAGCAGCCGGCCGGTGCCAAGCGCTACCCGCACAACCCGTCCAGCTTCGACCCGGCCACCGGCCGCCCGGACCTGACCGCGGTGGATACCGAGCATCCGGACTACATGCAGGAAGCGCTGGTACCGGGCAAGAGTGAATCGCACGGCGGCGAAGACGTGGGCATCTGGGCGCGCGGTCCGGGCAGCAAGGCGATCCGCGGCACGCTGGAACAGAACGCGATCTACCACATGATCGTGCAGGCCACCCCGCGCCTGCGCGAGCGCCTGTGCCAGGCCGGCACCTGTGACGCCAATGGCGTTCCGGTGGAACTGCCGGCGCCGGCCAAGTTCGAGCGCAACACGCCCGCCCCGTAAGCGCGCAGCGGGACTGGAGCAATACGAAGGCGGCGACCATACTGGTCGCCGCCTTTTTTCGTGCTGCCCATGCCCCTGTTCCCTGCCCTCGCCGCTGTCGACACCCCCCTGCTGGTCGGTTACAGCGGTGGGCTGGATTCGACCGTGCTGCTGCACTGGCTGCAGCGGTCGGCTGCAGCGGTGGGCGTGGGCGTGCGCGCCGTGCATGTGCACCACGGGCTGCAGGCCGCAGCCGATGACTGGGCGCTGCACTGCCAGCAACAGTGCGACGCACTGGGCGTGCCGCTGCATATCCACCGCGTCAACGTGGATCTGCGCGCCGGCACAGGCATGGAGGCCGCCGCACGACAGGCCCGGCGTGCCGCGTTCGCTGCCGAACTGCGCGACGGCGAGACGCTGGCCCTGGCCCAGCATCAGGATGACCAGGCCGAAACCTTCCTGCTGCGTGCCCTGCGTGGTTCCGGTGTGGATGGGCTGGCGGCGATGGCGGCCGATTCGATACTTGGCACACATCGGCTGTGGCGGCCGCTGCTGGAGGTTCCGCGCAGCGCGCTGCTGGCCTACGCAGAGCAGCATGCACTGCCGTGGATCGAGGACCCCAGCAACGCCGACGACGGCCCGGACCGCAATTTCCTGCGCCTGCACGTGCTGCCGCTGCTGCGCCAGCGCTGGCCGCATGCCGGCCAGGCAGTGGCCGCCAGTGCGGCGCTGTGTGGCGAGACGCGGCGGATGCTGGACGAAGAAGACGAAGAGCTGCTGCAGCATCTGCAGGTGGCATCGCGCGTGCTGTCGGTGGAGCTGCTGCGGCAGGTATCACCGCAACGCCGTGCCCGCGTGCTGCGGCGCTGGGTGCTGGCCCACGGCGTGCCCGCGCTGCCGTCCCGGGTAGTGTCCCAGCTGGAGCAGGAACTGCTGCCTGCTGCGCCGGATGGTGATGCGCAGGTGCGCTGGCAGCAGCACAGCATCCGCCTGTGGCGCGGCCACTGGTACCTGTTGCCGGCCGAGTTGCCGCAGCTGCCGGCCGGCTGGCAGGCGACGTGGGATGGCCGCGTACCGCTGGCGCTGCCCGATGGCGGCCAACTCCGGTTGCAGGGCGCGGCGGCATTCGAGACACCGATGCAGGTGACGGGCCGGCAAGGCGGTGAACGCATCCAGCTGCCCGGCCGCCACCACCAGCACGCACTGAAGGACTGCCTGCAGCGTGAACACCTGGCCCCGTGGAGACGCCGCCAGCTGCCGCTGCTGTTCGCCGATGGCCAGCTGCAGGCCGCTGCCGACGTGGTGCTGTCCGCGCCGCTGCAGGCCTGGCTGCAGCAGCACGATGCCCAGCTGCACTGGCGTCCGGGCGGTTGGTGAATTGACCCCTGCGCGCGGGCCGTCCACACTTGTCGCATGGCTAAGAAAACCCCCGAAAACGCCTCCCCGGTAGCCCAGTTCGAGCAGTCGCTCGAGTCGCTGGAGCAGCTCGTAGAGCAGATGGAAACCGGAGAGCTCAGCCTGGAAGCTTCGCTCAGCGCCTACGAACGCGGCGTCGGCCTGTACCGCCAGTGCCAGCAGGCGCTGGAACAGGCCGAACTGCGCGTGCGCCTGCTCACCGATCCGGCCCAGCCGGAGAACGCAGAGCCCTTCGATCCGCCTTCCAATGACGCTTGAAGCGAGCTTCGCGCGCCTGCGCGATCGCATCGAAAGCCAGCTCGACGCTGCCCTGCCCTCGCCCGCCGACGCCCCGCGCCGACTGCACCAGGCCATGCGCCATTCGGTGCTGGGCGGCGGCAAGCGCATGCGTCCGCTGCTGGTCCATGCGGCCGGTGAAGTGTTCGGCACCGACCCGCACCGGCTGGACGCCCCGGCGATGGCGGTGGAACTGATCCACGCCTATTCGCTGGTGCACGACGACCTGCCGGCGATGGACGACGACGCCCTGCGCCGCGGCAAGCCGACCACCCACATCGCCTTCGACGAAGCCACCGCGATCCTCGCCGGTGATGCCCTGCAGACCCGCGCCTTCAGCCTGCTGGCCGAAGCGGCGCTGCCTGCGGAACTGCGCGTGGCCTGCCTGCAGTCGCTGGCCCACGCCGCCGGCGCGGCCGGCATGTGCGGCGGTCAGGCACTGGATATCGATGCCACCGGCCAGCTGCAGTCACTGGAGGCCTTGACCCGCATGCATGCGCTGAAGACCGGTGCGCTGATCCGCGCTGCGGTGCGCATGGGCGCATTGTGCGGCCACGCCCCGGAGGCGGATCTTGCCCGCCTGGATCGCTTCGCCGATGCGCTGGGCCTGGCCTTCCAGGTACGCGATGACATCCTGGACGTGGAGGCCAGCTCCGAACAGCTCGGCAAGACCGCCGGCAAGGACGCCGCGCAGGACAAATCCACCTTCCCGGCCCTGCTGGGCATGGATGGCGCCAAGGCCAAGCTGGCCGAACTGAGCGCGGTGATGCACGACGCCTTGGCCGCCTACGGCGAAGAAGCCAACGCCCTTCGCGCCCTCGGCCGCCTGGCCATAGAACGCGACCACTGACGCCCCCCCCTGGTGGGTGACGACCCCCCTGGTGGGTGACGACCTCCTTGGTGGGTGACGACCGTTGGTCGTCACGCTTCCGCCTTCCGCTGCGCTCGCCGAGCATGGCTCGGCGCTACCCCGCCTTCGGTAGTGACGGCCGCTGGCCGTCAAGCTCCCCCCTGGTGGGTGACGACCGTTGGTCGTCACGCTTCACCACCCGGTCCATAATGCCCGACACCCCGCCAGCACCCCCTAGCGAAAGGACGCCTAGCATGCTGAGCCAGCACTTCCTGTTCTTCTTTGCCATGCTCGGCGCCTTCATGGGGCTCGGCCTGGCCAGCGTTCTCTGGTGGCGCGCCAAGGGCGAACCCACCCAGCGCTGGCTGTCCCTGCTGGTGCTGGCGGTCGGCGTGCGCACCGGCAAATCCGTGGTCTTCCATTTCTGGCCGGATATCCCACGCATCGCCCTGCAGCTCGGCCTCACCGCCTGCTTCCTGATCGGGCCCTGCCTGTACTTCCTCATCCGCTCCACCCAGGGCAACACGCCCGCCGCCAGCCGCGTGGACCGCTGGCATATCACCGCGCTGGTCATCATCACCCTGGCGGTGAACCTGTTCCTGCCCTACACAGGCAACGATGTGCTGTGGCGCAACCTCATCACCCCCGGCATCAATCACGCCTGGCTGGCCTACCTGCTGCTGGCCACCGCCGAGGTCTACCGCCATCGCCCGCGTTTGGCGCGAAGCCCCTCCGGCCCGCTGTTGCTGGGCGCGCTGGTCGGCATCTGGTTGATCTGGACCGCCTACTACACCGCCGGTTACACCTCCTACATCGTCGGCGCGCTGTGCTTCACCTTCGTGTTGGCGTCCAGCGTGCTGGTCTACCTGCGGCTGCGCTCCGGGCAGGCCCCCATCGAGCCCTACCAGGACCGCCGCATCCCAACCGACGAAGCAGCCACCCAGCTTACGGCGCTGGCCGAACTGATGGCCCGCGAGCGCCTGCACCTGGATCCCAGCCTGACCCTGCCGCGCCTGGCGCGTCGCATGGGCGTGCCGCAGACCCGGCTGTCGCAGGTCCTCAACGCCGACAACCAGACCTCGTTCAAGCAGTACCTGGCGCAGCTGCGGGTGGCCGAAGCCAGGTCGCTGCTGCTGCAGGTGCCGGTGAAGCCGCTGGAAATCGTCGCCTCCGAAGCCGGCTTCCAGTCGATGTCGACCTTCCACAGCGCGTTCAAGAAGCACGAGGGCATCACCCCCGCCGCCTACCGCAGCCGCGCCACCGACTCCGGAAACGCATTCCAGCACTCCTGAAACACGACGCAATACCTTGATCTGAAAGGGATCACCTAACGTGCGGACTCCTTCCCGTGAGTCCGCACCATGTACACATCCCGCTTCATCCGCCCCTTGCTGATGGTGCTGCTGGCCGCCTGCCTGGGCGCGGTCAGCACGGTCCAGGCGGCCACCCCGCAGCGCATCCTGTTCGTACTCTCCAGCAGCAAGGTCCACGGCAGCTCCGCGCTGCCGGCCAGCGTCAGCTTCGGCGAGGTCGTCCACGCATGGGATGTCTTCCACGAAGCCGGGTATGCGGTGGATTTCGTCTCGCCCGATGGCGGGCCCGTGCCAATCCTGGATGCCTACGTGAGCGACGAGGTGGCCGCCCGCCAGCAGGACCCGCGCATCATGTCCGGGTTGCGCAACACCACCACGCCCGCCCGGATTGATCCGTCCCTGTACCGCGCCGTGTACTACGTCGGCGGCAGCAACGCCATGTACGGCGTGGCCGAAAACCCGCAACTGCAGCGCATCGCCGTGCATGTCTACGAGCGCAACGGTGGGGTGGTGTCGGCCGTCTGCCACGGTACCGCCGGCATCGTGGACCTGACCCTCAGCGGCGGCCAGAGCCTGCTCGCTGGCAAACGCATCACCGGCTATCCGGAACAACACGAACAGCAGGGTGCGGCCTACTTCAAGCAGTTCCCGTTCCTGATCGGCCAGACCGTCACCGCACGCGGCGGCACCTTCAGCGCGATCGACAGCGAACAGCCGTACGTCCAGGTCGATGGGCGCGTGGTCACCGGCCAGAACTACGCCTCGGCCGCGCCGGTGGCCAAGGCCGTGGTGGAGGTGCTGCGCGGCGGGCGCGCCGAGGTGGAGCAGGTCATGCAGAAGGTCATGCAGGCGTTCGAAGCCGGCGACGCCAACCGGATGTTCGAGGTCCTGCGACGCGATGGCGTCGTGCTCGGCTACTCCGAAGGCCAGCGCCGCGTGGTCACCCAGGACGCCGAGGAATGGGCCACCGGCTTTACCGGCGTGGCCGCCGACGAAGACCAGCGCTTCCGCCGCTACGAAATCCTGGACGTCAGCGAAAACGCCGCCGTGGTGAAACTGACCCTCGATTACCCCCGCTGGAAGGGGCTGGACTACCTGGCGCTTTCCCGTATCGACGGCACCTGGATGATCGTCTCCAAGTCCTGGTCAGGCCAGGTCACACCCTGATCCGTTCAACCAACGCGCTTCACTACACACCCACCGTCGAGAATCCTCATGAAGACCCTTATCCGATCCGTTGCACTCGCAGGCAGCCTGCTCCTGCTGCTGCCCAGCGACGTCATGGCACAGGCCAGCGACCGTGAGGCCGTCGACCAGGTCATGCAGACCTTCATGCGCGCCTACCCCACTGCCGACAACGCGCTGGCCAGGCAGGTCTTCCGCAGCGACGGGGTGATGATCGGCTACTCGGCCGCCCGCGGCAGCGGCCTGGCCACGCGCACCGGGGAACAGTTCGCCGAGGGCTTCAACGGCAAACCGGCCGCGAACGAAGCACAGCGCAGGCGCAGCTATGAAATCGTCGACATGGCGCAGAACCTGGCAGCGGTCAGGGTCACGCTGGACTACCCCGGCTGGGACGGCGTCGACTACGTCGTGCTGCTGAAGACCGACGGCAAGTGGATGATCATGAGCAAATCATGGACAGGCCAGGCCAAACCCTGAGCGTCGGTGGGTGACGGCCTTCGGTGGGTGACGACCATTGGTCGTCACGCTCCTGACCCTCACAACTTCAAGTTCAACCCTACATACACCGAACGCCCCGCAGCAGGCGAAAACATCGGCTGCGCCTGCTCCCAGAAGAAGCTGTCATACCACGCATACGCGTACTCCCGGCCGGTGGCATTCTTCACCTGCAGGTCCACGCTCCACGCGGGAGTGATCTGGTAACGCGCGCTCAGGTCCAGCACCGCGAAGCCGCCAAACTTGCCCGCCACGTTGCGTTCTTCCAGGTAGTAATCGCCCTGCGCACGCGCCTGCAGGCCCAACTGCAGCGCATCGCTGGCCTGGTAATCCACGCCGACGTTGCTGATGTAACGCGCGGTGGCAGCCACTTCGCGGCCCTGCAGCGAAAGGGCTGCATCACGATCATCGCGGGTGATCTTTGCTTCCTGATAGGCATGCGACGCCCACAGCGTCCAGTTGTCGCCCCACTGCGTGCTGATCTGCGCATCCACGCCGCGACGGCGCGTCTTGCCCAGCGTCACCGTGGTGCCCGTGGCCGGCATGTTCGACACCTCGTTGGCCGCGTCCTGCTGCCACACCGCGATGCGTGCCTGGCTGCCCCCGAACGGACTGAACTTCAGGCCCAGCTCCATGCCGGTGTTGGTCGACGGACGCATTGCCGCCTGCCCTGGCGTCAGGTACGCAGGCGCGGTGGAGCCGGTCAGCACCTGGAAGGTGCGACCCCAGTTCGCATACACGTTGGTGTCCTCCGCCAGCGCGTAGACCACGCTCAGCTTCGGCTGTTCGATGGTGCCGTAGCGCTGCAGCGGGCCAGTGACGCCGCCGGGCAGCCGGGTATCGCCGTCGAAGCGGTCCACGCGGTATGCCGGCACGATCTTCAGCGGTTCGATCGGCTGGTAGATGGCCTGTACATAGGCGCCCCAGTTGTCGAAGGTGTGCCGGTCATCATTCTGGATGCGCGCCGGTGCACTGCTGAAATCGGTCGGCTCGCTGTAGCTGAAGCGTTGGCGCTGGTAGCCGTTGTCCTGGTGTTCGTAGTTCACCCCACCTTCCAGGGTAAGGCTGTCCCTGGCATGCCAGGTAAGCGTGGTCAGCATGCCGGTCTGCTTCTCGTCCCACACCCGGCGCTGGCGCGGTGCGTTGCCGGTGGGCAGGTCACTGAAGGTCACCCGACGGTCGTCTTCGTAGCGGTTGTAGTACAGCTTGGTGCCCAGGAACAGGCTGTCGGCCAGCTTCAGGTCCAGGTGTACGCCCACCTGCTGCATGTCGCGCACATCGCGGTCATTGAGGTTGCGGCGCTGCGAACCCCGCCGGTCGCTTCGCAGCTCGTCGGCGGTCATGAAACCGGGTTCATCGGCGATATGGTGATAGGCGCGCGCGGTCAGCCCGATGCGCATGCCGTCTTCAAGATTCCCATGGAACCACTTGCCACCCAGCGCGTATTTTTCGGAGCTGTCGTGGTCACGGTAGCCATCGGATGCCTGGGTCCCGACGAAGTAATTCTGCGCGAATCCATCGCGCTCGCGGCCGACCGCCAGCTGCGCATCGCGCGTATTGTAGCTGCCATGGGCGAGCCGGGCATCGGTGTAGTTGCCCCCCTGCCGCGTACCGAAGTTCACGTTGCCACCGATGTTGTGCAGCCCGTAACGCGGATCGTTGGTGCCGCGCACCACCTCGATGAAGCTGATCTCCAGCGGGAACAACATGTCGATGAAGCGCTGGTTGCCACTGTTGACGTTGCTGGGCACACCGTCGATCAGGGTCTTGATGGCATTGAGGTAGCCCTCGCCGTTGAAGGCGCGGAAGCTCACCTTGCCCGATTCCGCACCCTGCCGGGTTTCGGTCAGCTGGATGCCGGGCATCTGCCCCAGCAGCTCCCAGCTGTGCGACACATTCTTGTCCTCGATCTGGTCCGCACCCAGCACGTCCACCGAGGTCAGCACCTGGTGCGCGGTGAGCTGGCCGTCGGTGTGCTGGTGCACATCCACCTTGCCCAGGGTCAGGGCGGAGCTGGAGGACTGCGCGCGCGACTCGGGCGCGAACAGGATGGCCGCCGTGGCAGCGACCAGAGCTTGGATCTTCATGGGGTGGAAACGCCTGATGCGGAAGGGGACAAGGTCGTGAGCGGAGCAATGTTACAGAATAACATTACATTTCGACCAGTCCCCCCACCGGGCGATGTACTGGCCGCTGCCCCGCCTTACCATCGCAGGCCCGCCGTTCCGCACAGAGAGCACCCGCATGGCCCACGTCCACGTCACCTCGACCGGCAGCAACTTCGCCCATCGCATCAGCAGCGGCCAGCACACGCTGCTTGCCGATGAGCCCGCGGCGCTGGGAGGCCAGGACCAGGGCATGGCCCCGTTCGACCTGTACCTCTCCGCGTTGGCCGCGTGCACCGCCATTACCCTGCGCATGTATGCCGAGAAGAAGGGCTGGGAGCTGGGCGAATTCAACGCCGAGCTGAGCTCCACGCGGGACGCGGCAGGCAAGCTGCTGGTGCATCGCACGCTGCGCGCATCTGCCAGCGTGACCGACGCCCAGTGGGCGCGCCTGCTGGACGTGGTGGAGCGCACCCCGGTGACGCTGGTGATGCGCGAAGGCGCCACCATCACCAGCGAACGCGGCTGACCGGCAGCACGCCTGGCCTACCCGGCGTAGGCCACCCAGCCCCTGAAACTGAAGGCGGCGTAGAACAGTTCCACCGTGCCGAAGCCAGCCTCGTGCAGCAGCGCCACGTCCTGCTCCGGTGACAGCGCGGGCAGCAGTCGGGCCATGCTGTCCACGGTGTGCGCCACGTCCAGCGCGATCCCCGATGAGGCCGAGAATGCGGCAAAGCGCTGCAGCCAGCGGCCCTTCTGCGCGTCATCCTGCGGATAGCTGTGATGTGCCACCACCAGCGGCGCGCCTGGTTTCAGCCGGCGCCGCATTGCTTTCAGCGTGTGCAGTCGCTGCCCGGCCGGCAGGAAATGCAGGGTCAGCAGGCAGGCCGCGCCGTCGCATACTTCTTCGGGCGCGTCGTCGATGTAGCCCTCGGTGAACGCCACGCGCGATGCCAACGGCCCCAGCCTCTGGCGCGCCATGTCCAGCATCGGTGCAGACGGATCGATGCCGTGGAAATGCCACCCGGCCTGTGCCTCCGCGAAGGCAAGCAACTCCATCCCACCGCCCGCGCCGAGCACCAGCACCGTGCCGTCTGCCGGCACGCGTTCTTCCAGCAACAGGCGCGCCATGCGCTGCATGTCCAGCAGGCCCGGTACCTTCTGCATTGCACCTTCTGCGTAGCCTGCAATGGCGTGGGGATCGGAAAACATGGGCGCCTGCCTCCTCGATTTGACCTGTGGTGCCAAAGGTAACATCATTAGTTACATGAAACGCGACAGCCGACTTTCCGCCGTCCTGCATGCCCTGCTGCACATGGCCGAGCATCCCGGACCGATGACCTCCGACGCGCTGGCGACCTGCTTGGGCACCCATCCCGTGGTGGTCCGCCGCACCATGGGCCTGCTGCGCGAGGCCGGACTGGTCGCCGCCGTGCGCGGCCACGCCGGCGGCTGGCGCATCAAGGCGGACCTGAGCAAGGTTAGCCTGCGCCAACTGCACGAGGCGCTGGGCGAGCCGGCCTTGTTCGCCATCGGCAACCGCCACGAAAACCCCGAGTGCCTGGTCGAACAGGCCGTCAACGCCGCCCTGGACGATGCCTTCGTCCAGGCAGAAGCGCTGCTGCTGGAGCGTTTTGCGGCGGTGTCACTGGCCGATCTCGCCGCCGACTTCAAACGTCGTCACGCCCACCATCTGCGGAGCAAGCATCCATGAACACCCAGGACGTCATCATCATCGGCGGCAGCTACGCCGGCATGGCCGCGGCCCTGCAGCTGGTACGTGCCAGGCGGCGCGTGCTGATCATCGACGCAGGCAAGCGACGCAACCAGGCGGCCGCCGATTCGCACGGCTTCCTCAGCCAGGATGGCGCCGACCCGGCCGAGATCGCCCGCATCGCACGCCAGCAACTGCAGGCCTACCCCACCCTAACCTGGGTGGAAGACGTAGCCTTGGATGCATCGGGAACGCGCGACGCCTTCAGCGTGGCCACCGCAGCATCCGGCACCTTCAGCGCCCGTCGTTTGCTGCTGGCTACCGGCGTATCGGACGAACTGCCCGCCATCGACGGCATCCGCGAGCGCTGGGGAAAGAGCGTATTCCACTGCCCCTACTGCCATGGCTATGAGCTGGATCAGGGCGAGATCGGGGTGATTGCCGCGGTGCCGATGTCGATCCACCAGGCGCAGTTGCTGCCCGAATGGGGCACCGTTACGTTCCTGCTCAACGAGGCCATCGAACTGGATGCGGCGGCGCGCGAGGAACTTGTTGCGCGTGGGGTACGCATCGAAGAAACGCCCATCGCGCGCATCGAAGGACACGCCGATGTGGTGCTGGCGGACGCGCGACGGCTGTCTTTTGCGGGGCTGTTCACCGCCTCGCTCAACGCGCCTTCCACGCCGATCGCGCAGACGCTGGGCTGTGCGCTGATGGAGACACCGATGGGTACCCAGCTGCAGACCAGTGATGCCAAGGAGACCAGCGTTGAAGGTGTGTTTGCCTGCGGCGACGTTGCGCGCATGCCGCACTCGGTTTCACTTGCCGTGGCGGATGGCGCCTGGGCGGGGGCGCAGATCCATCGGACGCTGGTGTGGCCTACGGCGGGTTGAGGTTTGGAGTCCTTCGTGGACCTGTACTGAAAACCATCACTCCTTGCGGTTCGTCCGCTGCCGCAACCGCCGGCGGTGAATGACCGCCGTGCAGAATCAGCGCCGTCCGCCCCGCTGCGCGGCGCCGACCCCCCTTTCCCATCAGGAAAGGAGGATCGGGCGCCGCCCCGCTGTCATGCCTACGCCGCGTTACTGCGGCAATGCGTAGGCCACCACGAAGTTGCCGCGCGGGGTATGCATGAAGTGGTGGCCGGTTGCCGTGATCACCACGTATTCCCTGCCCCCTGCCTCGTAGACCATCGGCATCGCCTGGCCACCGGCCGGGAGCGGAGCAGACCAGACGGTTTTGCCGCTGGTGATGTCGATGGCACGGATCAGGTCATCGGTTGCCGCCGCAATGAAGACCAGGCCGGACCTGGTGACCACCGAGCCGCCGTTGTTCGGCGTGCCGATGACGATGGGCAGCCCCGTGGGCAGGCCGAAGGGACCGTTCTTGCGGGCCGTACCCAACGGTCGATCCCACACGGTACGACCGTCGCGCACATCGATCGCGCGGATGCCACCGTACGGGGGCTCCTTGCACAGCATGCCGGTGAACTTCATCTGCCAGCCCGCATTGACATCCACGGCAACCGGCAGGCCTTCCTGCGGATCGCCTGCGCCTTCGCCATGCGCCTTGTAGCCGGGATCGTTGATGATCTGCGGGGCCTTCCACCCCCGCTTGTCCGCCTCTGCACGGCTGACCAGCCGGGTGTAGTTGGGCATGTCGTTGTAATTGGCGATGATCAGGCCGCGTGCCGGATCAAGCGCCACGCCACCCCAGTCCGAGCCGCCGTTATAGCCGGGATAGTTGATGATCGGCTTGTCCACGCTGGGTGGTGTGTACTGCCCACGATAATCCGCCTGGTGGTACTGGATGCGGCAGGCCAGCTGGTCCAGCGGGGTCAGGCCCCAGGTCTTCTCCGGCGTCATATCTCCCTTGGCCAGGCTGTTGAACAGCGAGAACGGTTGCGTCTTTGAACGCGCGGCCGGCTCGAAGCCACCCTGCGGCACCGGTCGCTCTTCCACCGGGAACAGCGGCTTGCCGGTCTCGCGGTTCAACACGTAGACGTCGCCACTTTTGGTCGGGAAGATCACCGCCGGGATGCGCGTGCCGTCTGCCTGCGGATAGTCGAACAGGGTCGGCGGTGAACCCGGATCGTTGTCCCACACATCGGCGTGGGTGTTCTGGAAGGTCCAGCGCGGCTGCCCGGTTTCCACGTCGAGCGCGGTCAACGAGGGCGAGTATTTCAGTTCTTCCGGGGTGCGCTCAGAGGAATAATAGTCGCCCGATGCATTGGCGACCGGCAGGTACACAAGGCCCAGCTTGTTGTCGCCGGTGAAGGAGGTCCACACGTCCGGCGAGCCGCGCTTGTACACGTCCTCGCCCACGCGCGGCGCGGTATCCATCGGGGTTGCCGCATCCCATGCCCACTTCAGCTTGCCGGTGCGCACATCGTAGGCCTTGGTGACGCCGGAAGGACCATAAGCGCGCTGCCCATCGATGGTGGTGTGCCCGACGATCAGCGTATCGCGCACCACCGCAGGCGCGGAGGTAATGGCCACGTAACCCTGGTACACCTCGCCCATGCCTTCGGTGAGCTTCACTTCGCCGTTGCTGCCGAAGGAATCGCAGCGCTTGCCGTCACGCGCGTCGAGTTCGATGATGCGCGCATCCAGCGTGCCGACGATGATGCGGGTTGCGCAGGTGGCACCCGCACTCGCGGAGTCGCTGGCCGGTTCGGCGAAGTAAGCCAGCGAACGGCAGGCCGGGGTGTAGGGCACTGCCTTGGAGGTCACACCCGGGTCGAAGGTCCATTTCGCTTTGCCCGTGGCAGCGTCTAATGCGGTCACCGTATTGAGGTAGCCGCACACGTACAGAGAATCGCCGATTTTCAGCGGCGTGTTCTGCACGCCCCAGCGCGAATCACTCGGCACCTCGCCGACTTCCGCGGTCCATGCCACCGCGAGATTCTTCACGTTTGCAGGCGTGATCTGGCTGGCCAGCGAATAGCGCATGGCAGCCTGGTTGCCGCCGTAGGCGGGCCAATCGGCGGACGGCAAAGCGCTGTCCGTGCCGGCCCCGGTGGCGGCCTCGAAGGCATTGCCTGCAACGGCGGGTACATTCTCTGCTTCGGTCACACCCTGCGGTACGAAGGCCAGCCCGGTTGCGACCAGGAACGCGGCGACCAGCACACCGGTGACCGCCCCCGCCCTGCGCCGGGTCATGCGGGCATGCAGCGTAGGCAGCAGCAGCGAGAAGCCGATGGCAAGCACCAGCACCAGCGCAAAGCGCGGCACCCAGGCCCAGTAGCGTGAACCGGCCTCCCAGACGGTCCACGCCAGTGTGAGCAGAAACAAGGCGCCGAACCAGAGCGAGGCCGATGGCCGTCGCCGCGCCAATCCCATGGCACTGCCAAGGCTGAGCAGCCCGGCGATGGCGTAATACCAGTTGCCGCCCAACGCGATGAGCCAGATGCCGCCGCCGACCATGCACAGGCCGAACACGGCCAGGACCCCGGAAAACCTGTAGCCGGAAACGCTCGCCAGCGGCGACGAAGCCCAATGGCAATCCATCAATAACCGCGGAAACAAGCCCCCAGCCCAAGTGCCGGAAGTCGCTACCAGGAATCCATGAGTTTGCAACAGAAGATATTTCCACCAGAAAACTTAAGCTTACGTCCTAAAGGACGATTTTGAAAATCACAACTTTCATACACGCCTAGGCGGAAATATCCAGCTCTGCGGTTTTAGTCGGAAAACATACACGATCTAAAATGAACAAGTAAAGGAGGTAAAAGACTCAAAGAGTGAACCAAAAGCTTTATTCATTGATCATGTATGACTGTCAAAAAGTATGTGAAACCTTAAAAGCTTTAAAAGCCTTATATATTCTTTTTTTTCTTATAAAACTTAAAACCTTAGAGGCTATTTAAGTTGCTGATTTATATTAATTTTATTGTTCAAACATGAGAGCTTAGTACGTGAAACATGAGAGCTTAGTACGTTAGCCATGAGAGCTTAGTACGTTAGCCATGAGGGTTTAGTTCGTTAAACATGAGAGCTTAGTACGTTAAACATGAGAGCTTAGTACGTGAAACATGAGAGCTTAGTACGTACTATCAACAGGTTGAACTGCTGATCTTCGGATGCACTTTTTCGTGCAGAGTGGGCAATGTGTTTACTGCGCCGGTTGAGTTTTCCATGCCGCACATTTGTGATGAGTTCGTGCCACGTGGTGGGCCTCCGAGATCGACGATGAGTGGATTGCCCTTGGGAAGTGGGTTAAATACCGAAGGGCTGAGTAAATTTAGGTTTTTACCC
>JGI20283J15916_100096_pt1 | contig 37427 bp, 35 predicted proteins | sample Plalitdecfosmids_FD_15916 | JGI IMG/M metagenome (IMG submission 15916) | reverse complement strand
CCAACTTTTCGACGCAAAAGGCGATGGGCCAGAATATCGTGTCGGGCCAGTCGCTGTTCGATCCGGACGAGCTGGCGTACATTTCGAACCACTACATCTACCTCGACCACGACCAGAAGTTTACGGCGTCGACCGGCGCCCACTACCACTTCGGCGACAGCCAGGTCAGTGCCGACGTCCTGTACGGCAGCGGCTTGCGCAAGACGCCGGACGACGGCGCGCCCAACTCGGGCACGCTGGCCGCGTACACCACGGTCAACATGGCCTACTCGCACGAGTGGAAGACCGGCTACGGCACGCTGGAAGGCCGCCTGGCGCTGCTCAACGCCTTCGACCACAGCTACCTGCTGCGCGACGGCAGCGGCGTCGGCGTCGGCGCGCCGCAGTACGGTGCGCGCCGTACCGTGTACGGCGGCTTGTCCTTGGCGTTCTGAACGCCGGCGTGGCGCGGCTTAGAGCGTGATGAAGCCGCGCTTGAGCGCCAGCGTGACCGCGTGGGTGCGGTCGGTCGCGCCCAGCTTGACCAGGATCGTGCTCATGTGGGTCTTGACGGTCGGCTCGCTGATGTTGAGCGCCTCACCGATCACGCGGTTGGAATTGCCGTTGGCGGCCAGGCGCAGCACGTCGATCTCGCGCGCCGACAGCTTGTCGGCCGGGTGGTGGTCCTCGAGCTCGCGCCGCGCCGCCGGCGCCAGCACGCTCGCGCCCTGGTAGACGTGGCGGATGGTGCGCAGCAGACCAGCGCCGAGCACGTCCTTGAGCAGGTAGGCGGCGGCGCCGGCCTCGAGCGCGGCCACCACGCGCGCGTCGCCGCTGAAGGTGGTCAGCACCACGATGCGCGCGTCCGCGTGCAGCGCGCGGATGCCGATGATGGCTTCCAGGCCATCCTTGACCGGCATCTGCAGGTCGATCAGCGATACGTCCGGCCGGTGGCGCGCGTACTGCGCGATCGCGTCCTCGCCATTGGCGCCGGTGGCGACGATGTCGATGCCGCCCTGGGCGACGAGCGCGGCGACGATCCCTTCGCGCATCATGGGATGGTCGTCGACGACCATCACGCGGATCAGGGGAGGGGGCTGCTGGTTCATGGGGCTCGCTCGGTTCATGCAGTAGGAGGTGGTCGAAGCGGCAGGCGCAGGCGGAAGCAGGCACCGTGCGGAGCGCAGTCCTCGAGCGCGAGCGCGCCGCCGTGGGCGCGCGCGATCGCCAGGCTGATCGCCAGGCCCATGCCGGTGTTGCCCGGCTTGGTGCTGTAGAGCTGCTCGAAGATGCGCGCGCGCCCGGCCGGATCGACGCCCGGCCCGTTGTCGGCCACCGCGATCTCGACCATGTCTTCATTATAACGATAGCTGGACACCTGGATGCGGCGCCCGCCGCGCCCTGGCCCGGCGCCGGCCAGCGCCTCGATCGCATTGAGCACCAGGTTGGTCGCGACCTGCTGCACCTGGGCGCGGTTGGCCTCGATCGCGCACCCGCCCAGCCCGAACGCGGTGTCCAGTGCGATGCCGTGGCGCCGCAGCGGGCGCTCCAGCACCAGCAGGGCGTCGGCCAGTGCGGCGTCGACCTCGACCCGATCGAACTCGCTGTCCTGGCGTGCGGCCATGCGCCGCACGCTGCGCACGATGTCGCCGGCCTGGCGTCCGGCCGTGCTGATCAGCGCCAGCGAGGCCAGCGCGCGTTCGAGGTCCGGCTCGCCGCGGCGCAGCCATTTGCGCGCGGCAGCGGCGTGCAGCGCGATCGCCGCCAGCGGCTGGTTGATTTCGTGCGCGATCGAGGCACCCAGTTCGATGCAGTTGCCGGCCGCTGCGCCAGACGCCGCTGTAAGTGCGAGTGCGGGCGCGGACGCGGGCGGCGCCGGCGGCGGTTCGCCCCAGGCGCGGCACAGCGCCTCGGCGCGTCCGCGCGCGCCCCAGGCGCGGCAGGCCTCCAGCGCCTGCTGGCGGTAGTGGCGGGCGGCGCCGGCCAGGCCGGACTCGCTCGCCTGCCACGCCGCCTGCCACGCCGCCTGCTCGGCCGCCAGCGCCGCCAGCCAGTGCTGTTTGCGGCGCAGCGCATCGGCGCCGGCGCGCTCGCACCCACGCAGCGCTGCCATGCTGTCGCCGGCGCGGTAGTCGAGCAGGGCGCTGACCAGTGCGGCCATCGCGGTCGCCGCTGGGCAGTGCTCGGCCAGCGCGTTCAGGGCCGCGCCGTGGCGCCGCAGGGCATCCAGCGGCGCCGCTGCCGGCGCTGCCGCGAGTGCGGCGTACAGGTGGAAGCAGGCCAGATCAGCGGTCGGCGTGAGCGGATTGGCCAGCGCCGCGGCGCGGCTTGCGGCCTGGCGGGCGAGCGAGGCGTCGCCTGCATACCAGGCGGCTTGCAGGCGGGTCAGCCAGTGGCCGAAGCGCTGCTGCTGCTGCTGCTGCTGCTGCTGCTGCGCCTCGGCCGCGGGCGCCGCCACGCCGGCGTGCGCTGCCAGCAGGCCGTGCAGCAGGCGCGCACGCCCGGCCAGCTCGACGGCGGCGTTGCGCGCAGCCCCGTCCAGGGCCGGACGCGCCAGGGCCGGGTCGAGGTGGCGCACCAGGTCGGCCAGCGGCATGCCGGCCGCGAAACCCGCGCCCGCCAGGCCGAGCGCAGCCAGGTGAGCCGACTGCGCCGCGGCATCGTCCCGGCACAATCCGGCCAGGAATGGAACTGCGCGATCCAGTTCGCCGGCGCGCGGCGCGATCAGCGCGGCATGCAGGGCCAGCACGGCGCCGCCCTGGCGCGTGCGCGCGGCCAGCCGGCAGGCGATGCGCGCCAGGACGATGGCCGGTTCGGCGCCCTGGCAGCGATCGAGCGCGATCGCCGCCAGCAACAGCAGCGCCGGCGCGCTGGCGCCGCTCACGCCCAGCGACAGCGTGCGCTCGGCTTCCAGCGCGATGCCGGCGTAGGGCGCAGGGCCGAGGCCGAGCGCGCCGGCCAGGTCAACGATCTTGTGGCCGGCGGCGGGGGACGGGCGGCGCTCGGGCAGGCCCAGCCAGAACGCGGCGTCCAGGCCGCGCACGCGGGTCCAGATGCGCATGCAGGCTTGCAGGCCGTCTGGGTCGGCATCCGGATTGGGTGCGGGCAGCGGCACGGGCAGCAGCTCCGGCAGCAGCTCGGGCGGCACTACGCGGCGCCGGGCTGGACTGAAGCGAGGCCGGCTCGCCAGAGCAGGTGCGGGTATGGTAGCGATCGCTTGGGCTTGGTTCATAGTGCACACTCTCGTCAAGACTATCGGATCCGCCGCGCAAGGTCGGGGTGCGTGAGTCCATTATCGGGGCCCCGGTCCGGTTCGCCGTCATACGATAGTTGTACCCGCCATCAATTTTTTAATAAAAAATTGCCAATCCGATCGGCGCGCTCTTGGCGCCGATGGCCGATGTCGACTGGCCAAACGATACGTGTCCGCTTGGGCGCGGCTCGCTACGATGGCTGCATGCTCAGCGCGCGCCTGGAGAATTCCCATGCACCCGTCCGCGATCGTCAACGACCCGTCCGGCTTCGACGTCGATGTGGATGCCGCCGAGGTGATCCGCATCCGCCTGTGGAATAGCCGTAACGGCTGCGCCCTGGTCAGCGAATGCCAGGGCGCCGACCGCGTCCTGGCCAGCTGGGCCGAACGCTGTGGCGCCGGCCCGGTGGTGTTCGAGGTCGTGTTCGACGATGGTCTGGTGGTGCAGGGCGCGCACGAATTCTTCCGTAAGGGGCGGCGCAAATGTCTGTTCGCCACCCACGTGCAGCGCATCCTGCGGCGCGCAGCCGGGCGGCCCGTGCCGGTGCCCATGCGTTCGCCGCTGCCGCTGCCGTTGCCGCCCTCGCTGCCGCTATCGGCCGTGCCGGCGCACGGTCTGGCGCGCTGCTTCGTATGCCTTTGAATGCGTTCCGCCGACGCCTCCGGCGCTCCTTTGCCCTCGCGCGTGCGCGGGGGTTTTTTTCATCTCACCTCAGGATCGACCATGACTCCATCGAATTCCACTTCAGTCCCGAACACCGGCCGCGAGGCCGGCGCCCCGGCGCAGGCACGCCTGGCCTACCGCTTCGGCTTGCTGCTGCTGTGTTCGGCCTACCTGCATGGCAGCCTCGACAAGGCCTTCGGTTTCCCCGCCGCGGTCGCCGAGATGCAGCACTTCGGACTGCGCCCGGCCGCGCCGATGGCTTTGCTCACCATCGCCGGTGAGCTGGGGGCGTCGCTCCTGGTCATTGCCGGCATCAAGCGCTGGCTCGCGGCCGGCTACCTGGCAGTGTTCACGCTGGCCGCGACCTTCATCGCCGGCCGTTTCTGGACCTTGTCGGGCCCGGCCCGGCTGATGGCGGAAAACGGCTTTTTCGAGCACCTGGGCCTGGGCGGCGCTTTTTTGCTGGTGGCCTGGATCGACTGGACCCAGCCGGCCTTGCGCCGCGCCTGAGGGGTCAGCTGCGCAGGAAAGCCAGCAGCTCTTCGTTGAGGCGGTCCTTGTGCGTGGACGGGATCGCATGGCCGGCGCCTTCGTACACCGACAGGCGCGCCCGCGGCAGGATCTCGATTGCGCGCCGGGCGGTGGTGGCGATCGGCACGATCTGGTCGGCGTCGCCATGGATGACCAGGGTCGGGACCGTCATCTTCCTGAGGTCGTCGGTAAAGTCGCTTTCCGAGAAGGCCTTGACGCAGGCATAGGCGCTCTTGATGCTGCATTGCAGGCCCTGGATCAGGAACGATTGGCGCCAGCCTTCCGAGACTTGCGCGCCCGGGCGGTCGAAGCCGTAGAACGGGGTGGTGAAGTCGTAGAAATACTGGGCGCGGTTGTTCCTGACACCTTCGCGGATGTTGTCGCACACCGACAGCGGCACGCCATCCGGATTGCTGCCGGAGGCCTGCATCTGCGGCGTGACCGCGCCGATCAGCACCGCCTTGGCGATGCGGTCGACCCCATGGCGGCCGACATAGCGCGCCACTTCGCCGCCGCCGGTCGAGTGGCCGACCAGGGTCGCGCCATGGAATTCCTGACCAAGCCGGTGCAGCCGGACGAGCTGCTGCGCGCGGTGCGCGACGCGCTGGCCGCCGATGCGACGCGGGTCGGCGAGCGGCGCGAGCTGGAGGCGCTGCGCCTGCGCCACGCCAGCCTGACCCCGCGCGAGCGCGAGACCTTCTCGCTGGTGATCGGCGGCCTGCTCAACAAGCAGATCGCCGATGCGCTCGGAGTCAGCGAAATCATGGCCAAGACGCACAAGCGCAAGGTGATGGAAAAGATGGCGGCGCGCTCGTTGCCCGACCTGGTGCGCGATGCGCAGCGCCTGCAGATCGAGCGCAGCCGCAGCCGCTAGCCATCGAAAAACTCGACGATAGGACGGCAAACTACCCGTTTTTCTCCGCCGCTCCGGCCGCGCATAATGATCTTCATCGAGGTGCCCGAATGGTTCGGACACCGGCCTCCAGGAGCGTCATCATGCTGAACATCCGTAAAAGCCAGGACCGCGGTACCGCCAGTTTCGGCTGGCTGCGCTCGCAGCACACCTTCTCGTTCGGCCACTATTACGACGCGGCGCACATGAACGTCGGCCCGCTGCGCGTCATCAATGAAGACCGCGTGGCCGCCGGCCGCGGCTTCGATCCGCACAACCACAAGAACATGGAAATCATCTCCTACGTGCTGGACGGCGCGCTGGAGCACAAGGACAGCATGGGCAACGGCTCGGTGCTGCGCTACGGCGACGTGCAGCGCATGAGCGCCGGCACCGGCGTCACCCACAGCGAGTACAACGGCTCGAAGACGGAACCGGTGCACTTCCTGCAGATCTGGGTGATTCCGGCCGAAGCCGGCGGCGCGCCGGGCTACGAGGAAAAGCACTTCGACGCCGACTCCAAACGCGGCCGCCTGCGCCTGATCGCTTCGCCGGACGGCGCCGACGGTTCGGTCTCGCTGCGCCAGGACGTGGCGATCTACGCCACCATCCTCGACGGCGACGCGCGCGTCGACCATGCGCTGGCCCCGGGGCGCCAGGCTTACGTGCAGGTGGCGCGCGGCGCCTTGAGCGTGAACGGCGTGGCGCTGGCGGCCGGCGACGCCGTGCGGGTCAGCGAGGAAGCCGTGGTCAGCCTGGGTGATGCGCAGGACGCCGAAGTGCTGCTGTTCGACCTGCCGCAATAAGCTGCGCGGCCGAAGCCCGGGGTAAGATTACGGCCGGCTCAGCGTCGGCGCGTCGTGGAAGGCGCGCCCGTCCCGCGCGCACGAAGGGCAGGCCGATGCCCCAGCCCTGCTTGTCGTTGCGCTTGGCCGATTCGGCGCGGCGATACATCTGGAAGATGCATTCCTGCTCGTCGGGCGGGATCGGCGCGCCCTCGTTGTGCACCGACAGGATCAGGTGCTCGTAGGCGGCATCGGTCTTGATCGTGATCGGGGTGCCGGCGCTGCCGTATTTGACCGCGTTGCTGACCAGGTTTTCCAGCACGCGCTTGAGCGCGGGGCGGTCCCACCAGCCTTCGACCGCCACGCCGACGCGCTCGAAGCGCGCGCCGTAAGCGGTGACGGCATCGGCCAGCACCTCGTCGAGCACCGCCCCGATCGCCACCTGCGTCAGCTGCAGCTGCAGGCGCTGGCCGCCGTGGAAGGCCATCGTGTGCAGCAGTTCATCGACCATGCCATTCATGCGCCGGGTGTTGGCCAGGGCCTTGGCCGCCCAGGCTTTCATCTGCGCCGGGTCCTTGCTCAGCATGATCAGCTCGAGCGCGCTGAGGGTCACGCTCAGCGGCCCGCGCAGGTCGTGCGTCAGCGCGGCCGCGAAGCGCTCGCGAAAGCCGCTGTGCACCAGCGAAAAGGCCTCGACCGATTGCTGGATGCCGGCATCGATCGAGCTGTTGATCGCGTGCGTCTCGTGAAAATCGAGCCGCACGCCTTCGCGGTCGAGCACGTGGAAGATCGCCCAGCGGAAGATCTGATACTCCTCGATCAGCGCGGCGTGATTGTAGGCGCTGATGCGGGCGCGCTCGCCGCCGTGTTCCGACGCGACGCTGCTGCCGTCGACCGCCGAGGTGCGCGGGTAGCCAGGGCTGATGCTTTCGACGATGTTGTCGTAGAAGATCGGCATCGTGTTGATCAGGATCGGCGGCCGCACGTCGCGCGCGAGAAACAGGCGCTCGCGCACGCTGTGCGTCCACGCGTTCAATACCTCGTCGCGCAACGCGAGCATGCGCTGCGCATTGCGCGACAAGTTGTGGGGCGTCCGGGTTTGATCGGTGGCTAAAGTCATGGCCTTGTCTTACGCGCACGGCCGCGCTGCCACGCGACAAATGTAAATGATTAGCGGCAAGACGTTACAGTCGAGGCGCTTGGCGGTGCACTGCTCAGGTATGCAGCAGCTTCAGGATCGCGTCGATGCGATACGGCTTGGACGCATACAAATAAGGGCGCGCGCGATTGTCGAGCAGGGACGGCAGCGTATAGCCGGAGGCCAGCACCACTTTCAGCTTCGGATACATCTCGCTGACGGCGTCGGCCAGCTGCAAGCCGGTCATGCCGGGCATGACGACGTCCGAGAACAGCGCGTCGATGTCGCCGTTTTCCTGCAGCAGGCGCAGCGCTTCGTAGGCGGAATACGCGACCAGCACGTCCAGGCCATGCGCTTCCAGCAGGGCGGCAGCCAGGTTGGCTAGGTCTTCCTCGTCGTCGACGACCAGCACCTTGCGCAACAGCGCCTGCGGGGCTTCGGACACGTCCGACGCGTCCGAATCGGGCGCCGGCGGATGCCCGCCTGGCGGACGTCCAGGATTCATGTTGGCCCAGCTGATATTCCAGATTCCTTGCATGTCCGACCTCGTTATCGCTAGTTGCGATTCTAGCCGGTTCGTGTGCGCCACACTGTTGGCGTCGGCGGAAAGCGGGTCGACAAGTCGATTTGTTGCTATTTTAACACAGCGAATGCACCGGGTTCACATCTGGCGGAACAAGTGGGCGAACAGCGGGCTGACTTTCAGCGGCTCGCTGCGGCCGCGCAGCGCCAGCTGCAGCTTGCCGAAGTCGTCGCGACTGGCGCTGGCGACGTGGCGCAGGTTGACGATGCTGCTGCGGCTGATCTGGCAGAACTGGGCGGGATCGAGCTGGGCCAGCAAGTCCTTCAGGCTCAGGCGGATCAGCGCGTCGCCTTCGATGCCGGCGACGTTGACGTATTTGTCGAGTGCCTGGAAGTACAGCACCTCCTGCACCGGGATCATGCGCACCGTGTTGCCGACCGCGGCGCGGATGGTGTCCAGGCGCGCCGGCGCGGCGGCCGCGGTGGCCACGGCGTTTGATGCAGCCGCCGGCGCCAGCAGCGCGCGCATCTGCTCGACCAGGCGCGCCATGCCGGCGTCGCCGCCATCATCGACGCCAGCCTCATCGCCGGCGCGCTCCAGCTGCGCGCGCAGGCGCCCGATCGTACGCGCCAGGCGTGCTTCGCCGACCGGCTTGAGCACGTAGTCGAGCGCCGCATGCTCGAAGGCCTGCACCGCGTAGTCGTCGTAGGCGGTGACGAACACCACCTGCGGAAAGGGATGGGCGCCGTCCCAGCGCTCGGCCAGCTCCTCAGCCGCTTCCATGCCGCTGCGGCCGGGCATCTTGATGTCGAGGAAAAGGACGTCGGGCCGCAGCGTCAGCGCCTGCTCGACGGCGGCGATGCCGTTCGGCGCGGTGGCGGCGATTTCCAGTTCGGGCCACAGCTTGCGCAGCATGTGGGCGAGGGTGGCGGCCAGGATCGGCTCGTCCTCGGCGATCAGGGCGCGCATCGCACGCGCGGGGTTCGGATGGGTGTTCATGCAGTCTCCAGGTTGGCATCCAGGTTGGGATCCAGGTCCAGCGGCAAGACCAGGCGCGCCAGCGCGCCTTGCGGCCTTCCGGCGACCAGCTCGACGCCGGCACGGTCGCCGTACAGCGCGCGCAGGCGCTCGCGCGTGGTGCTCAAGCCGACGCCGCCGCCGCCCTTGCGCCGCACAGCGGGCGGATCCGCCGCATCGGGCAGCCCCAGGCCGGTGTCGGCGATCGTGATCGCCAGCCGGCCGGCATCGAGCGCGGCTTCGATCACGACCTCGCCGCCGTCGACGTGCGGCTCGAGGCCGTGGATGATGGCGTTTTCCACTAGGGGCTGGAGCAGCATGGTCGGCAGGCGCGCCGCGCGCAGCGCCGGCGGCAGCGTGCAGCGGTAGGACAGGCGCGCGCCCATGCGCACCGCCATCAGGCCGAGATAAGCCTCGATGGCGGCGAATTCCTCGGCCAGCGTGGTGCTCTCCAGGCGACTGACCGACAGCGTCGCGCGTAAAAAGGCGATCAGCTGCTCGAGCATCACCCCGGCCTGTTGCGGATCGAGCGCGATCAGGCCTTGCAGGTTGGCCAGCGTGTTGAACAGCATGTGCGGCTCGATCTGGGCCTGCAGCAGGCGCAGCCGGGCCTGCAGCGCCTGGCGCTCGATGGCCTCGGCGCGCGCCTGCGCCTCGGCGTGTTTGCGCTTGATGCGCTCGATGCGCTCGCGGTTGACGACCAGCAGCGTCACGCAGGCGATCGCCAGTAGCGTGAACAGCATCATGCTCAGGCGCTGGACGCGCAGATAGCTGGACAGCGACGGCGCCGCCACGCCGAGGATCCGGGCGCCCAGTGTCATGCCGCCGATGTTGGCGATCGGCGCCGCCGCCAGCAGCACCGGCGCCAGCGCCAGCCAGCGCCGCCCGACGATCGGGCCGTCGAGGACCAGGCGCGCTCCGGCGATGACCAGGAAGGCGACTACGCCGGTGCTCATCGAATACACCATCTCCTGGTAGAGATCCTGCGGCCGGCCTTCGATCAGCGCGATCAGCAGCGCGGCCCAGCTCGAGACGATCACGCCCATGCCGAAGTCGCCGACGAGACGGCGCAGGCGCGTGCGCGGGGTCGCGTGTGCATCGGTCAAAACAGGCAGGTCGGCGGGCAGGGACAGCGCAGGGCAGGCAGTGGACATGGCGTGCGGCCGTGAATTCGTTGTTCAAGATAAAGGGCATTGTGCCCAGCCGGACGCCGGGCGGCAAGCGGCATGCGACGGAGCCCGGATTCACGGGCGCGAAACCGCGCGGGGCGGTGCCGAACCTGGGGAAACCTGCGCGCGGCCATGGACGCGCATGGCCGATAATGGCGATGAAAACGAGATCGGAGAAGTCGAAAGGAGAGGCATGGAACTCATCTTCCTGGGCACGGGCTCGGGCACCCCGAGCCGTACGCGCAACGTCAGCGGCCTGGCGCTGCACGCCGAAGGCAGCCGCCACTGGGCGCTGGTCGACTGCGGCGAAGCCACCCAGCACCGCATCCTGCGCACCAGGCTGTCGCTGATCGACCTGCGCGCGGTCTTCATCACCCACATGCACGGCGACCATTGCTACGGCCTGCCCGGATTGCTGGCCAGCGCCGGCATGCTCAATCGCAGCGAGCTGCTGTACGTGGTCGGCCCGGCGCCGCTGCGCGCCTTTTTGCAGGGCGTGATGGACACGACCCAGCTCGGCTTGCCGTTTCCGATCGAGTTCATTGATGTGCACGGCGATGCGGCCGGCGGTACGGTGACTGCGCAGCTGCCCGATGTGCTGCCGGACCTGGTGGTGAGCAGCACGCCGCTGTCGCACCGCCTGCCGTCCTGGGCCTACACCTTCCGCGAGCGCGTGGTGGAGCGCAAGCTCGACGTGCTTAAACTGCGCGCGGCCGGCATCCCGGCCGACGCGCGCTGGCGCGAGCTGCAGCGCGGTCATGACGTCACGCTCGACGATGGGCGCCTGCTGCGCGCCGACGACTTCCGCCTGGCGCCGCGCAGGGCGCGCAGCATCGTCGTCGGCGGCGACAACGACCGCCCCGAGCTGCTGGTCGAGGGAGCGCGCGGCGCCGATGTGCTGGTGCACGAAGCCACCTACACCGAGCCGGTGCTGGCGCGCATCGGGCCGGGCCCGCAGCACAGTTCGGCCGCGATGACGGCGCGCGCCGCCCAGGCGGCCGGGGTGGCGAACCTGGTGCTGACCCATTTTAGCCCGCGTTACCAGGATACGGAAGACGCCCGGGCAGTCAGGGATGGCTTGACGATGCGCGACCTTGAGCAGGAAGCGGGCGCTGTCTACGATGGCCGGCTGTTCCTGGCGCGCGACTTCGACCGTTATGTGCTGGATCGGGAGGGCGTGCTGGCGCGGCTCGAATGACGGGCTGTCTTCCGGACAGGCGCGACCCGGCAGGTACGAGTCCGCAGCATCCCGCCCATCAATCGAGATGCTCGTGGTGGTCGGCCACGCCGCGCTTCCAATAAGCCGACACGCGCGTGCGCTCGCGCGCGAGGCCTTTATCGGCCAGGATCCGGCGCACGTCCCGCATCAGCGCCGCCTCGCCGCCGGCCCAGGCGAAGCCCTCGGGCGAGGGCAGCTCGATGCCGCTCAGGGCGGCCAGCAGCGCCTCGGCGGATGCGCACCAGCGCACGCGCGCCTCGGCCCGGGTTGCCAGCAGGCGTTGGTCGCCGGCGCCGGCCAGGATCAGCACCTCGGCGCGCGCGCCCTGCGGCAACTCTTCCAGGCGACGCGCGATCGCGGGCAGGGCGGTCTCGTCGCCGACCAGCAGGTGCCAGTCGAGGTCGAGCGGGACGATCATCGAGCCGCGCGGCCCGCCGACCAGCGCCTGCTGGCCGACCGTGGCCCGGCGCGCCCACTCGGAGGCCTTGCCGTCGCCGTGCAGCGCGAACTCGAGGGTGAGTTCGAGGGCTTCCCTGTCGAAGCGGCGCGGGGTATAGTCGCGCCGGACCTGGGCATCGTTGCCATCGGCGGCGTCGTCGAACACCAGTTTTATGTGGTCGTCGAATGACAGGGAAGTGAAGTCGGCCAGCGCCGCGCCTGTGAAAATGATGGCGAGGAAGCCGGGGCCGAGCCGTTCGATGCGCGCGACCGTGAGTTCGCGCACCTTGAGTTCATGGCGTACGCGTTGGACGATGGCCTGGGTCATCGCTACCTCCAAATTAGTTGATAATGTCTCCAATTATGCAAAAGTTAGTTGATCAAGTCAACCAAAATACCGGCGCGCCGGCCGGCGAGGTCATGGAAAGCATGCACACGATCATGCATCTGTTCCGCTCGCGCCGGCAGCGCAGCCTGCGCGGCGAAGATCACGAGCTGGTCCACATGGAGGTCAAGGTGCTCGGCTTTTTCGCGCGTCATCCGGGCGCCACGCAAAGCGACCTGGCAACCCACTCGGGACGCGACAAGGCCCAGCTGGCGCGTTTGGTACGCGGCCTGCGCGAGCGCGGTTTGCTGGCGGCCGAAACCGATGCGGCGGATCGCCGCAGCACGCGCCTGCGCCTGAGCGAGGCCGGCCAGGCGCTGCATACCGGCCTGCACCGCCACGACGGCGAGCTGGCCGCAAGCGCCCTGGCGGGGCTGTCCGAGGCCGAGCAGGCCACCCTGCTGGGCCTGCTCGCGCGCGTGCGCGCGAACCTCGAAGCCGGCGGCGACTGAGCGGCGCGGCCTGTAAAACCGCCGCGCCGTCCCCATCTGCGCGCCATGCGAATTTTTCTGCGCAGCCTGCTGGTCGCCATCGTCCTGATCGCGGGCGAAGCGTTGCTGCGCCCTGCCATCGAAGATGCGCTGTATGCGATACGGCTGGGTGCGCTGCCGGCGCCGGCAATGCTGCAGGTGCCGGTCGAAGGCGTGCGTCCGCGCGGCCTGACCGATACCTGGCAGGCGGCGCGCAGCGCAGGCCGCCGTCATGAAGGCATCGACATCTTCGCCAAGCGCGGCACGCCGGTGGTTTCAAACATCGAAGGCATCGTGCTGCGGGTCGGCATCGACCGGCTGGGCGGGCAGGTGGTGTGGGTGCTCGGACCGGGCGGGCAGCGCCACTACTACGCCCACCTCGACCGCTACGGCGACGTCCACGCCGGCATGCGGGTGACGCCGGGCGTCGTGCTCGGCTATGTCGGCAATACCGGCAATGCGCGTACTACGCCGCCGCACCTGCATTACGGCATCTACACGGCGAACGGCGCGATCGACCCCTATCCCTTGCTGCGCCAAGGAGTAGACCGTCTAACAAAACCCTCAGGGCAAGGCGTATCGTCGAAGACAGTACGCTAGTACGGCGAGACGATGCAACGCAGCCATGGGGGCTTTTGTCAGGCGGGACTAGTCCTACACGCGCACGATTTCCCTTCGCTCGGCAGGGCAAGCAGACCCATACGCACTACAATCGTGCACATGTTTCGGATTTACCGGAAGTGCAGATTTTCAAGATGGATACGCTAGCCTCATCCCATATCGTCGTCGAGGGCCAGCTGCGGCGCGACACCGTGCTGTGGCGCTACCTGGACGCCGCCAAGCTGTTCGATTTCTTCGAGAATTCGACGCTGTTCTTTTGTCGCGCCGACCGCTTCAGCGACAAGTTCGAAGGCGCCTTCACACCCACGCTGCGCCAGCAGATCAGCGACTCGTACGCACGCGGCGAGATCGATTACACCTACGAACATTTCAAGCGGCGCATGCGCGAATCGGTGTTCATCAATTGCTGGCACCGCAGCCAGGACGACAGCGCGGCGATGTGGGCGCTGTACGGCAAATCGGAATGTGCGGTGGCGCTGACCACCACCGTCGGCCAGCTGGCCGACACGCTGGAAGGGACTCAGGACGCCCATGAGGAGGACCACGCGATCCGGATCGCCCGGGTCGACTACGTCAAGCACTGGAGCGACCCCAAGCTCGACATCTCGCCCGACTATGCGCGCATCTTCACCTATAAAACCAAGGCTTACGAGTACGAGAAGGAAGTGCGGGTGATCATCGACCGCACCGGCCGGACGCCGGCGCCGCCGCAGTCGACATTGCGCTCGACGCTGCTGGAGCCCGGGATCCTGGTGCCGATCGACGCCGTCACGCTGGTGCGCAGCATCGTGATCGCGCCGGACGCCCCGCCGTGGTTCGAAAAGCTGGTGCGCCAGTCGGCGCTGCGCTACGGGATCGAGGCGCCGGTGCGGCGCTCGAAGCTGGCGACCGATCCCATTTAACGAGACAGTCCCTCACGCACGCGCACCCGCAGGCGCACGCGCGCGAGGACGATTCAAGCAGCGCGCCCGTCCGGCCCTGTATGCACCGAAGTCTCGTGAGTCGGATCCTCGAGGATGCGGTCCGAACTGTCGGTGGCGGGCGTGCCGTCGCTGTGGTGGAAGGGCGCGAACCAGGTCGCCGCCAGCGCCGGCAGCGTGACCAGCAGCACGAAGCCGAAGTACATCGTGTAGCCCATCATCTCCTGCAGATGGCCGCTGACCATGCCGGTCACCATATTGCACAAGCCCATCAGGCCGGTGCCGAAGGCGTAGTGCGTGGTGGCGTACTTGCCGGGCGCGAGCTGCTGCATCAGGTAGATCATGTAGCCGACCGCGCCGAAGCCGTAGAAGAACTTCTCGACCACCACGCCGACCGTGATCGCCATCATGCTCGAGGGCAGGGCGATGCTCATGACCAGGAAGGCCAGGTTCGGGATGTTGACCGCGCAGCACAGGATCAGCAGCACGCGCTTGAGGCCGCGCTTGGCGACGAACACGCCGCCCAGAAGCGAGCCGACCAGCACCGCCACCAGGCCGTAGGTGCCGTAGACGATGCCGAGCTGCTCGTTGGACAGCCCGAGTCCGCCCTTGGCGGCCGAGTCGACCATGAAGAAGGGGCCGATCTTGTCGAGCAGGCCGATACTGGCGCGGAACAGCAGCGCGAAGGCGATCATCTTCCACACGTCGCGCTTCTGGAAGAAGGTGACGAAGGAATCCCACAGGATGCTGCCGGCGGCCTTGACCGTCGTCGGGGTGTTCTCGGCGCGCGCGCCGTCAGGCATCACGCGCGCGTGCCACAGCGACATCACGATGATGATCCCGGCCACCAGGAAGAAGATCACGCGCCAGGCGTCCATCCACTGCGGGCCGAAGGCATGCGGGTCGTGGTGGAACACGTCGGTGTGCAGGCGTCCGCTCAGATAAACCATCAGGCCCGAGCCGACGATCGGTCCGATGTTCCAGGACAGGCTCTGCACGCCGCAGTACAGCGACTGGGCGCGCGTGTCGAGCGAGGTCACGTAGACGCCGTCGCTGGCGATGTCCTGGGTCGCGCCGATGAAGGACATGATCCAGAACATGCCGAGCATGATCCACATCCAGTCCGGCAAGCCCATCGCCAGGCCGACGATCGCGAAGCCCAGGCCGACCATCACCTGGGTGAGCAGCACGAAGAACTTCTTGGTGCGGTACATCTCGACGATCGGCGCGAACAGCGGCTTGATCGTGTAGGCCAGGATCAGCATGCTGGAATAGGCCGCGGCGCGGCCATTGTCCATGCCGAGGTTCTTGAAGATGATCGCCGTGACGCTGGTCAGCATCGTGTAGGCGAGCGCCATCGTGAAGTAGCCGGTCGGCACCCACAGCAACGGGGAGCGACCGATCTTGCGGCGGGTGTCAGGCGTGCGCATGGGCGTCGCGCCGCTGGTCGAGCAGGTGCTGGTCGAGCATCGCCGCCGCGCCGGACAGGGCCGGGTAGGGCGAGTGGATCACATAGCAGGGGACTTGCGCCAGGTAGCTCGAATAGCGCCCCTTGTTCTCGAAGCAGGAGCGGAAACGCGAGCGCGCGAACCACTCCTTCAGGCGCGGCACCACGCCGCCGCCGATGTAGATGCCGCCGCGCGCACAAAAGGTCACGGCGACGTTGGCCGCCACCGTGCCGAGCATACCGCAGAACAGCTCGAGGGCTTCGACGCACAGTGGGTCGCTGGCGTCGAGCGCACGCTCGACCACCTGGGCCGGCGTGAGCACCGGCGAGGAAGCCGCGTCGATATGCACCAGCGCTTCGTGGATGGTCGCAATGCCGGGACCCGACACCAGGCGCTCGGACGAGACGTGTGGCCATTTGGTCCAGCAGTAAGCCAGGATCGCCTGTTCGCGCGCGTCGCAGGGCGAAAACGCCATGTGGCCGCCTTCGCTTTGCAGCACGTTCCAGCGGCCGTTGGACGGAACCAGGCCGGCCACGCCCAGGCCGGTGCCGGCGCCGACGATGCCGATCACGCCGCCGGGCGCGCCCCTAGCGCCGCCGACCTGGACCAGCTCATGTTCCGGCAGGCCCGGCACCGACATCGCCAGCGCGGCGAAGTCGTTCAGCACCAGCAGGGTCTCGAAGCCGAGCGCGTCGCGCGCCTCGCGGATCGAAAATTCCCAGCAGTGGTTGGTCATCTTGATAAAGTCGCCGTCGACCGCGGTGGCGATCGCGATCACGGCGTGGTGTACCTGCTCGGCCGGGTGGCGCGCGAGGTAGGCGCGCACGGCGTCCACCAGGCTCGCGTAGTCGGCGCAAGCCAGCGTGTCGATGTCTTCGATGCGTCCCGCTGCGCGTTCGAGCGCGAAGCGGGCGTTGGTGCCGCCGATATCGGCCAGCAGCCGGGCGCCGCCGGCGTGCAGATCGTCGTTCATGGTGTCCCTCATCTATGCTCTTCTCGTTGGTTTTATCGTGCTGCTTGCCGCGCCTTCGTGCGGCCTTATGCGGCCTGGCGCCGGCGCTGCTGCTGCGCCAGGAAGTCGCGGTACCACAGCGCGCTGGCTTTCGGGATGCGCTGCTGGGTCGCGTAGTCGACGTAGACGATGCCGAAGCGCTTGGCGTAGCCCGAATTCCACTCGAAGTTGTCCATCAGGCTCCACAGGAAGTAGCCGCGCACGTCCACGCCCTGGTCCATCGCCGCCTTCATCGACTCCAGGTGGGTGCGCACGTACTCGATGCGCTGCATGTCCGCGACCTGGCCGTCTTCGACCGTGTCGACCGCCGCCATGCCGTTTTCCGTGATGTACACCGGCGCCAGGTTCGGGTATTCGTCCTTCATCTTGACCAGCAGCTCGGTCAGGCCCTGCGGGTAGATCTCCCAGCCCATGTCGGTGAAGCCGATGCCGCCGACCGGCTTGGGCGGCGGGACCTCGGCGCTCATCACTTCGCGGCGGTAGTAGTTCACGCCCAGAAAATCGATCGGCTGGGCGATGATGTCGAAGTCGCCGTCCTGCACGTCGGGCGCGTCGGCGCCGTGCGACTGCAGCGACAGTTCCGGGTAGCGTTTCTTGAACAGCGGGTCGAGGAACCACTCGTTCGAGTTGGCCCATTCGAGCGCAGCCAGCTTGCGATCGGCTTCGCTGTCGGTGGCCGGCTCGGCGGTCCACAAATTGAGCACGATGCCGAGGTCGGCTTTCGTGTTGGTCGCGCGCATCGACTGCATCGCCAGGCCGTGCGACAGCAGCAGGTGGTGCGAGACCTGGATCGCCTGCTTCTTGTCGGTCACGCCCGGGGCGAACTGGCCGTTGCCGTAGCCGAGGTTGGCGGTGCACCAGGGTTCGTTGTGGGTGGCGATGGTGGCCAGGCGGTCGCCGAAGCGGCGTGCCACTTCATGGGCGTAATCGGCGAAGCGGTGGGCGATGTCGCGCGACATCCAGCCGCCATCGTCCTGCAGGCCTTGCGGCAGGTCCCAGTGGTACAGGGTGAGGTGCGAGGCGAGGCCGCGCGCATCGAGTTCGTCCAGCAGGCGCTTGTAGAAATCGAAGCCTTTTTCGTTCCAGGCGCCTTTGCCGGCCGGCTGCACGCGCGACCAGGCCATCGAGAAGCGGTAGGCGTCCACGCCTAGCGAGGCGATCAGGGCGACGTCCTCGCGGTAGCGGTTGTAGTGGTCGCAGGCGACGTCGCCGTTGGTGCCGTCCTTGATGTTGGCGGGATTGCGCGAAAAGGTGTCCCAGATCGACGGACCCTTGCCGTCGGCGTCTGCGGCGCCCTCGATCTGGAAGGCGCTGGTGGCCACGCCCCAGGTAAAATTATCGGGAAAACGGATGGAGTCGGTCATGGTGGGACAATCGAATCAGGTGAAAGGTAAAGCTGCCCAGCCGCCGATGATACAGGAGCGCGGGCATGGTTTGCTCAATATCTTGCTTAAAAATCTTGCTCTGGAACTGACGCCGGTCGTTTGCTCGATGGCGCCCAGCGAGGGCTTTTCTGAAACCGGTTTCATTTCTCGTGAAATCGATTTCATCGTACATTGGTGACAAATAAAATGTCAAATGGAATTTATTATTCCGACTACACCTGACAACCGCAAAAGCCGGCACCTGTACCAACCGCGTGAAGCCGGCTGGAAGCGTTTCATGAAATAATTTCTGAAATCGGTTTCTTATTTTTCACAAGGTCTGTTGTCTGATTTATACTTGTCGCTTGCGGCCGCGGCCGCCAACGCAAGCCCGCTTTCGACAGGCTCCGCCAATGAGAAAAGAAACCAGCAGCCCGGCGATGGTGACCGTGCACGAAGTCGCCCGGGTCGCCGGGGTGTCGGCGGCCACGGTGTCGCGCTTCCTGAACGGCACCGCCCGGGTGTCGGACGAGAAGCGCCAGGCCATCGAAAGCGTGATCGAAAAGCTGAACTACAAGCCGAACGTGCTGGCCCAGAACCTCAAGACCGGCAGCTCGCGCACGATCGGCGTGCTGACCCAATCGCTGATGTCGGGCTACTTCGGCGACGCGCTGGCCGGTGTCGACGATGCGCTGCAGGGCACCGGCTACGCGCCGCTGATCGTCTCCGGCCACTGGCACCCCGACGAGGAAGCCGAGCGCATCGAGCTCTTGATCGCGCGCCGCATCGACGGCCTGGTGATCCTGAGCGGTAAACTCAAGGATGCGCAGATCCTGAAGCTGGCGCACCGGGTGCCGATCGTCGCCTTCGGGCGCGACCTGAACGGCCCGCGCGCCTTCGGCTTCAGCCTGGACAACTACCAGGGTGCCTGCCTGGCGCTCGAGCACCTGATCCTGCAGGGCCACCGCAACATCGCCTTCATCGCCGGCCCGTCCGACCACCAGGATGCGCTGGCGCGCCTGGCCGGCTACCGCGACACCCTGGCCAAGCACCACATCAAGGAAAAGCAGCAGCTGGTGGTGTCGGGCGACTTCGGGGAATCGGGCGGCCTGCTGGCGGTCGAGCGCCTGCTCGAATCGGGCCAGCGCTTCTCGGCCATCTTCTGCGCCAACGACCTGACCGCCTACGGCGCGCGGCTGGCGCTGTACCGGCGCGGCATCCGTGTACCGGAAGACATTTCGGTCATCGGTTTCGACGATCTGCACAGCTCGATGTACACGACGCCGCCGCTGACCACGGTGCGCCAGCCGCTGTTCGACGTCGGCCACTGCCTCGGCCGCGCCATCGTCAAGATGATCGGCAACGAGCCGATCGACATGGAAGCGCCGCGCCTGAACCTGGTGGTGCGCGAGTCGGTGCGGCGCATTACCTGAGCCGGGCGCGGCGCGGCGCTATTTTCAGCGTTACCCGCATCTCTACCACTTGCAGCCGGTGTCCATGACGGCGCTGGCGGCCAGGGGAATGATGGCCAGCAGGCCCGCGCCCGCGTAGGCGCTCTTGCAATCGGACTTGCGCGCGGCCTCGATCGGGTCGATCGGCGCGGCGCGACCGGCGTTCGGGTCGACCACCGGCTTGCGCGCGGGCAGGGCGACCAGCGACTTGCCTTGCTTGCTCGCGATCAGGCGCGCGGCTGCGCGCGCACCGGCCATGTCGACGACCGGTGCGGACGCTGATTCGGACGGCGCGTTCGCGGCCGCTGCGGCCGCTGCCGGCGCGCCAGGCTGAACGTTCGTATCCGGGATGTCTGGTTCGGGCGCCGGCCGCGTCGCGTACGCGGGGCCAGGCGCGCGCGTGGCGGGCGCGGGACGCGTCCGGGTGCGCGGCTGAGTAGGAGGGTGTATGAGTGGGCGTGTGGGCGCGGCTGAAGCATCGGGTCTGGCCGGCGCCGCCGGAGCGCGCGGCGTCACTGGCTCGGCCGTCGCCGGTGGCACTGGCGCGCGCGGCGCCGCCAGCCGCACTTCGATGCGCTTGCCTGGCGCCGCGGCGGGCGGATGCGACGCCGGCGCCTGCAGCAGCCAGGCGAGGATCGCCGCGTGCACCAGCAGGCTGGCGCCCCAGCCGAGCGACAGGCCGCGGCGGCCGTGGTGTCCGGATCGGTCGGGCGCGTCCAGGGCGAAGGTGGCGGTGGCATTCATCCTTCCATTCTAGCCCGGTGCGGGGCGGATGAAAGTCACGCACTGTCACGCTTTTGCGCGGCCTTGGCATGTCATCGACTTGACACATGTGGTGCATACAATGTCTTATTGGCATTGTTGCAGCTGTCTGCCTTCCACCTGAAAGTCACGCGCCATGAACCGTTCCGCCTTCACCACGCCGTCCCCGCGCCTGCGCGCGCTTGCCGCGGCCGCCACCGTCTTCGTCGGCGCCATTCTGCCGGCGCTGCCCGGCCAGGCCAGCGCCGCCGTCATGGCCAGTGCGGCCACCCCGGCCGCCGCCGACAAGACCGCGGCCAAGCCGCCCAAGCTGGTGCTGGTGATGGTCATCGACGGCCTGCCGTTCGAGCAGGTGCAGCGCTACCGCGACCAGTTCGGCCAGGGCGGCCTGCGCCGGCTGCTCGAACAGGGCGCCTCGTTCACCAACGCGCACCAGGCCCACGGCGTGACGGTGACCGCGGTCGGCCACTCGGCGGTGCTCAGCGGCGCCTATCCCTACCGCCACGGCATCATCGGCAACAACTGGATGGATGCCAAGGGCAATTCGGTCTACTGCACCGAAGACGCGCGCTACCAGTACATCGGCGAGGAGACCGGCGCCCACGACGGCACCTCGCCGGCCAAGCTGCGCGTCGACACCCTCGGCGACCAGCTGCGCTACGCCACCGGCAACCGCAGCAAGGTGATCACGGTGTCGGGCAAGGACCGCGGCGCGATCCTCCTGGCCGGCAAGACCGGCACCGCCTACATGTACATGGACAAGACCGGCGACTTCGCCTCGAGCACATACTACATGCAGCAGCACCCGGCCTGGGTCCAGCGCTTCGATGCCGCCAAGCCGCAGGACCGCTACTACGCCAAGTCATGGAAGCCGCTGCTGGCCGAGTCTGCCTACCTCGATGACGCGCCTTTCCCGCCCGCGACCGAGAAGAACCCGAACCGCTTCCCGTTCGTCTTCCACAGCGAGAGCGGCCATCCCGACGCCGACTATTACGCGCGCCTGAAAACCAGCCCGGCGGTGGATGAGCTGACGCTGGACTTCGCCGAAGCCGCGGTCGAGAACGAAGCCTTGGGCAGCAACCCGAGCGGTGCGCCCGACCTGCTGGGCGTGAGCCTGTCCGGCCACGATTACGTCAACCACGCCTACGGCCCGGAAAGCCGCATGTCGCACGACCACCTGCAGCAGATCGACCGCCGCATCGCCCAGTTCTTCGCTTTCCTGGACAAGCGCGTCGGCATGGACAACGTGCTGGTAGTGCTCACCGCCGACCACGGCTTCGCCAACAGCGCCGAGTTCTCGCAGGCGCGCCACATCGACGCCATGCGCATCGATCCCAAGCCGCTGCTGGCCGGCCTAGACGATGCGCTCGGCAAGCGCTTCCGCGTGGCGCACCTGGTCAAGCCGTCGATGGCGCCCGAGGTCTACCTCGACTACGATGCGATGGAGCACGACAAGCTGTCGCGGGCCGAGGTCGAAAACTACGCCGCCCACTGGTTGATGGGGCAGCCGGGCATCGCCGACGTGTTCACCCGCAGCCAGCTCGAGCAGGGTCTGGGCGGCAGTACGCGCCTGCGCACGCTGGTGCAGCGCGCCTGGAACCGCGACCTGTCGGGCGACCTGTTCGTGGTGCCCAAGGCGTATTCGTCGTTCGGCAGCGGCAGCAGCGGCGCGACCCACGGCACGCCCTACGAGTACGACACCCAGGTGCCGCTGCTGATCATGGGCCGGCGCTGGATCCGCCCCGGCGAAGACGCCCAGTACACCGAGGTGGTCGACATCGCGCCGACGCTGGCCGACATCCTGCGCGTGCGCCGTCCGGCCGGGGCCGAGGGCAGGGTGCTCACCGAAGCCCTGCGTTGAAAACATTGGCATGGTGCCGTGCGCGGCGTGCGCCCGCTATACTGCGCCGCTATACTGCATATAACGCAATCCTGACCGGCCCATCCATGTACGCAGCAGTCGACCTCGGCTCCAACAGCTTCCGTCTCCACATCGGCGAACCGATCGCCGGCCAGATCCACATCGTGCGCACCGCGCGCGACCCGATCCGCCTGGCGGCCGGCCTCGGCCCGGACAACGTGCTGAGCGAGGAGGCCGCCGAGACCGCGCTGCGCTGCCTGCGCGACTTCGCCGCGATCCTGCGCCAGCAGCGCCTGGACGCGGTGCGCGTGGTCGCCACCAACACCATGCGCGTGGCGCGCAACGCCGAGCAGCTGCTGCCGCGCTTCGAGGCGGCGATCGGCTACCCGATCGAAGTCATCTCGGGCGAGGAAGAAGGGCGCCTGATCTACATGGGCGTCGCGCGTGCGCTCGGGCGCAACACGGGGCGGCGTTTGGTGATCGACATCGGCGGCGGCTCGACCGAACTGATCGTCGGTGACGGCGCCGCCGGTGGTGCGCAAGACGGTGCGCAAGACGGTGCGGCCGAGAGCGATGCGATCCGCCTGGTCGAGTCGTTCAGCATCGGCACCCATCCGCAGAGCGCGGCCTATTTCCCGGGTGGGCAGATCAGCGCCGAGGCCTTCGAGAGCGCCGTCAACGCCGCCCGCGCCCGCTTCGAAGACATGGCCGGCCAATACCGGGCACTGGGCTGGGAGGCGGCGTTCGGCTCCTCCGGCACGATCCGCGCGATTTCGGAAGTCATCGCCAGGAACGGCATCGGCGACGGCAGCATGTCGACTGCCAGCCTGCTGGCGTTGCGCGAGCGCCTGGTGCAGCTGGGCCACGTCGACGCCTTCGACCTGCCCGGCGTGAAGCGCGAACGCGTGATCGTGATGGTGGGCGGGCTGTCGATCCTGATCGGCGTGATGCAGGAACTGGGAGTGCAATCGATGACCGCGATAAACGCCGGACTGCGCCTGGGCGTGCTGTCCGACCTCGAACTGCGCGCCAACCGCCTCGACCGGCGCGACGGCGCGATCCAGGATTGCCTGCGCCGCTTCGGCGTCGATACCCAGCGCGCCGCGCGCACCGCCAGCATCGCGCGCAAGCTGATCGACAAGCTGGCGCCGCAGGACGAGGCGGTCAAGCACCAGCTGCTGCGCGCCTGCCTGCTGCACGAAGTCGGCCAGGCGGTCTCGCCCACCGGCGCCCACAAGCATGCCGCCTACATCGTCGAACACGCCGACCTGCCGGGCTTCACCGCGCGCGAGCTGCGCCTGATGAGCACCATCGTGCTGGGCCAGAAGGGTAATCTGCGCAAGGTGCGCGAGGCGCTCGGCGCGCCCGACCTGGCCAAGGCCGTGCTGGCGATGCGCCTGGCGGCCGTGTTCATGCACGCGCGCGTGGATGGCGACGTCGATGGGCTCAAGCTGCGCATGAAGGGCCGGATCGAGATCGAGACCCCGCGCGCCTGGCTGGCGCAGCACCCGACCGTGGCGGCCTGGTTCGACAAGGAAGCGGCGGCCTGGAGCGAGGTCGGGGTGGCGTTCCAGGTCGGGCAGGCTTGATGCGGGTCGCGTCCTCGGGAGCGGGCGCGCGCCTGCTGGCCGTTGCCGTCGCCGCTGCGGCGGGCCTGGGCGCCGTCGCGCCCGCGTGCGCGCAGGATCTGCCGTTCGCCGGGCGCTGGCAGCGCGACGTTCAGTCAGGCGCGCAGCCGCGTTATCCGGTGCTGGTGATCGACGGCGGCAGCATGCGCTGGCGCGGCGCGGACAAGGCCGCGCCCGACTGCGTCCAGCCGTTCACGCTGCGCCCGGAGAGATCGGGCAGCGTGTACACCGACGGCGCCGGTAAAAAATTCGTCGCCGGCGCCAAGGGCAGCTTCCCGACCTATCTGCTGGATGTCGGCGCCGGCACCTGCGGCGGCGCGAACGGGCAGGCGCGCATCAGCTATCCGCTGGCCTACGACGTCAAGCACATCGAATTCATCGACTACGCCAACGGCAAGCCGGTCGGCGTGCGCCGCTTTCACCGCAAGTGACGAGGGAACGCCGGGTGGATCGCGCGCGCCGTATTGTGCCCTGCATCGTGTTCTGTATTGTGCGCCGCCGCCTGGACGCCTGACTTACGCTCTGCAGACAGGCGACATGCCCATCCTGCAGGAGGTTCAATGCACCCGCACAGCCATTCGTGCACTTGCTGCTTCATCATCCCGCCGAGCATGCTGCGCAAGCTCGCCCTCGAGGCCAGCGGGGCTGAGCGCAAGCTCCTGCTCGACCAGCTCGAGCGTTCGGCCTTCATCCGCGGCCAGCGCTCGGCCCGGGGTGTGGCCGCGCCCGGGCTGGCCGTGACGACCGACGAAAAGCACCGCACGGTGTACGACGCCCGCCACGGCACCCGGCTGCCGGGCAAGATGGTGCGCGACGAGCACGGCGCAGCGGTCGCCGACAAGGCAGCCAACCAGGCCTTCGACAATGCCGGCACGACCTACGACTTTTACGAGCAGGTACTGCACCGAAATTCGATCGACGGCAGCGGCTTGCGCATCGATTCCAGCGTCCACTACAGCAAGAACTACAACAACGCCTTCTGGAACGGCAGCCAGATGGTCTACGGCGATGGCGACGGCAAGCTGTTCACCAGCTTTACCGGCGCGCTCGACGTGATCGCCCACGAGCTGACCCATGGCGTGACACAGTACACCGTGCCCGGCGGCGGCCTGGTCTACGACGGCCAGAGCGGCGCGCTGAACGAGTCGATCTCGGACGTGTTCGGCTCGATCGTCAAGCAGTGGCACCTCAAGCAATCGCCCAAGAAGGCGGACTGGCTGATCGGCGCCGGCATCATGATGCCCTCGGTCGGCAAGGCGCTGCGCTCGATGGCGCAGCCGGGCGACACGGCCCAAACCTGGTCCGGCGACGACCAGCCGGCCACGATGACGGGCTACGTCGAGGACGGCGACGTGCACACCAATTCCGGCATCCCCAACCATGCCTTTTACCTGGCGGCGATGAAGCTCGGCGTCAACAGCTGGGAAAAAGCCGGGCCGATCTGGTATCAGGCGCTGCCGCTGCTGCGCTCCAACGCCAGCTTCGCCGATGCCGCCGCAGCGACGCTCAAGGCGGCCACGATGCTGTACGGCGCCAAGTCGGCCGAGGCCGCGGCGGTGCAGGCCGCATGGCACGAGGTCGGCGTGAGCTGATGCTGAGTTGATGCTGAGTTGAGGGATGAGCTGATGCGCCTCTCGCTGCATTGCGTGGGCGGTTTTACCGGGCCGGCCGGCGCGCAGACCCGCACCGTCGACCTCGACCGCCTGGCGCCGGCCGACGCCGCACGCCTGCGCGCGCTGGTCGATTCGCTCGGCCCGGCGCAGCTGCCGCCATCGCTGCTCAAGCCCAGGCCCCAGCCCTGGGACTTCGTCTACACCCTCACGATTGAAAACGGCGCGCCCCGGCGCCTGCGTTTTCACACCGATGCGGCGCCTCCTGCGCTGCGCGAACTGGCAGCGCTGCTCGAAGCGTATCCGCCGGACTGAAACACCGCCCCCAGGGGCGCCTCAGCCGCGTAGCGCCAACCGCTGCCCGAGGCGCATGCCCAGGCACAGCAGCGTCAGCGTCGGCGGCAAGCCCCAGGGGCCCGGGATCGCCGAGGCGTCGCACACGCTCAGTCCCGGCGTCGCGGTGCGCAGGTCGGCATCCAGCTGCGTCCCGATCGGCACGCTGCCGCCGGGATGGGCGGCAAAGTGCCAGCTCCTGAACACGTGCTGGGCGCCGGCCTTGGCGAGGATCGCGCGAGCCATCTCCGCGCCCTGGTCGAAGCGCGCGCGGTCCTCAAGCGTGAGCGTCTTGTCGACCCAGCGCGGACCGACCTGGCCGCCGACCGCATCGCGGATCTTGACCATGATCGCCAGCGTACGCGCGTGCGCACCGAGGCGGTCGAGGCGCCCGACCTGGGCCGCGAAGGCCTGGTACATCGGCTTGGGCAGCGTCAGGTCGGCCAGAGCGATGCCGTCGTCGTGGAAGCTGGCGCCGGCCGCCATCGGCACTTCGGCGCCGCCCAGTTCGTCCTCGCGCAGCTCGAGATCGTCGGCGCTGCCCATGACCGCCACCACCGGATCGCTGAAGAAGGGCGGGTCGACCTCCAATAGCCCGGAGGCGCGCAGGATGCGCGGCGTGCCGATGCCGCCGGCGGCCAGCACCACCTGCGCTGCCTTGAACACCTGCGGCTGGCCGTCGACGAGCGCCTCCACGCCGACCGCGCGGCCGCCCTCCACGCACACGCGCGTGACCTGTGCGCGCGCGAGCAGGGTGGCGCCGTGGCGGCGCGCATCCTCGACCAGGTCGCGCGCACTCCACTTGGCGCCGAACGGGCAGCCGTAGACGCAGCGCCAGCAGCCGGCGCGGCAGGCCTGCGGGCGGATCATCTTGTCGAGCTTGTGCCAGGGCAGGCCGGCGGCTTCGGCGCCCGCGGCGATGCGGCGCGCCAGCGGGCCGACCAGATCGTCGGGCAGGGGCGCCATCGGCAGTTCGGAACGCAGCGTTGCCAGGGCCGGTGCGAGGTCGATACCGTGCGCGGCGAACAGCGCGGCGGGCGGCGGCGCGGCGGTGGCGAAGTTCAGCGTCGAGGTGCCGCCGACGGTCAAGGCACGCACCAGCAGCGAGGCATCGCGGTGCAGGAAGGCGCCGCGGCCGGGTACGGCGGCAACCTGCGCCATCTGGCCGAGCGTGCCGCGCAGCGGCGCATCGCCGCCGCGTTCCAGCAGCAGCACGCGCGCCCCCGCACGCGCGAGCTCGCGCGCGACCATTGCGCCGCCGGGGCCGCTGCCGGCGATGATGGCGTCGAAGCTATCGGATTGATCGAGAGTGGAGGGCATGGATCCGGCATGCTACCACGGCAGCGGCGTGGGCCGCGGTGTGGCGGCATTGGCAGTGTCGGGCATCAAGAAGGCATTTCCGAAGCGGCCGACAATGGTGTCCTTATCTTTCCTGGAGGACACTATGCCATACGTGTACCGCGACTTTCGCAAAATCTTGGGTCTGAACAAAGTGGACGGCGGCGAATGTGCCCGTTTGGTACAGCACTTCATGTCGAAGGTTGGCCGTACTTCGACCTGGCGGCCGGCAGAGCGTGTGGTCGATATCCTCAAGCCGGTCATCGCCACGCGGCGCTTTACGAAGGCCCGGTGTATCAGGCCAACGGGACTTTGGCCGGTATCATCCTCGTCGACCAATGCAACCCGCATGCCACGCCGTGGAATCCGCGTCCAGCGCCGAGGGACCTGATCAAGCGGCGCACGGTCAACAGGCAGGGAAGGATGCATTCGGACGGCAGCTTTCCACTTGTTTCGGACAACGCCGAAGCGTTTTATGTCATCGAAAGGTAGATGATGCACGCGAAACCATTCAGGCGGCTCATGCCGCTCGTGCTGGCTGCCAATGTCGCCGCTGTGCCCTGGCCTTGCAAGGCAATGGCGGAGTCGCATATCGTGTGCCCGCCGTTCGTCGATGCGCGTCAGGCGAGGGTAGGCGCAGCGGCAGGCTGGCAAGGGATCTTCGGACCGGAAGGCAGGCTTCCCTTGCTTGGCGTGCAAGCCATCTCGACGCCCGGTTCCTTGCGCGCGCCATGGGGAGAACTGAAAGATCCGCCGACCAGAAAGCAAGGCAAGGCGGTCATCGTCACGTATCCACTGCCTCAGGAGGGCGACAAGTGGGTCGTCTGCCAATATGGAGAGCGTGTTTTCCAAGCGATGAAGCTGCCGGGCACTATCCGCGAGTGCTCGATGACGTATCGTCAGGGGCAGCTCGCAGACATCGCCTGCAAGTAATGGCTTCGATCGTCCGGCGCTCAGCGCAGCTTGCCGATGATATCCGGCCCCGCCGCCAGCCGCACGAACGGCGCCGGATCGTCCTCGCCCTTGGCGGCGATCCAGAACACGCTGCCCTTGCGGATCTTCCAGTCGTGCGCCGCGCCGGAAAAGATCAGCGCCGCGACCTGGCCGAGCAGCGGCTGGTGCCCAACGACGATCACGGGCGTGCGCGCCTCCGGCCAGCCGGCGGCCTTCAGGATCCGCTCGGCGTTCGAGTCGGTCCCGAGCGCGTCGACGGTCTGGAACTTGCGCCCCAGCGCCTCGGCGGTCTGGACGCAGCGGGTGGCCGGGCTGGACAGGATGCGGCACTGCGCCGGCAGCTGGCGGTCCAGCCAGGCGCCGACGCGCGAAGCGTGGCGCGCACCCTTCGGGGTCAGCACGCGCAACTGGTCCGCGAGTTCGTCCGGCCGGTGCGGCTCAGCTTCGGCGTGGCGCCACAGGATCAGTTCCATGCGCGATCTCCTTGTCTTTTTCCTTGTCGGCGGCGGTGCCGAGCATGTCCATCAGCATCTGCTGGGCGCTGTGCGGCGACTGGCTGCCACGCGGCTTGCGGCGGCGGTAGCGGCCGTCGCTGCCGAGTTCCCAGGCGTTGACGTTGTCCTTCAGGTAGACCTGCAGGCCTTCCTTGATCACGCGTTTCTTCAGCGCCGGCGCCAGGATCGGGAAGGCGACTTCGACGCGCCGGAACAGGTTGCGGTTCATCCAGTCGGCGCTGCTGAGATAGACGTCGTGCTTGAGCTTGTTGCGGAAGTAGAAGATGCGGGTGTGCTCCAGGAAGCGGCCGACGATCGAGCGCACCCGGATGTTGTCGGACAGTCCCGCCACGCCGGGCCGCAGCGCGCAGGCGCCGCGCACGATCAGGTCGATGCGCACGCCCTCGCGCGAGGCGTCGTACAGCGCGCGGATCACCGATTCGTCGGTGAGCGAATTCATCTTGGCGATGATGCGCCCCGGCTTGCCTTCCTTGGCGATCGCCGCTTCCTGGCGGATCGCGCGCACGATTTCCTTTTGCAGCGAGAACGGCGCCAGCCAGATGGCTTCGAGCTGGGTCGGGCGGGTCAGGCTGGTCAGGTGGATGAAGACTTCGTTGACGTCGGCGGTCAGCGCCTCGCTCGAAGTCAGCAGGCCGAAGTCGGTGTAGAAGCGCGCCGTGGTCGGGTTGTAGTTGCCGGTGCCGAGGTGGGCGTAGCGGCGCAGGCCGGTCGGCTCGCGCCGCAGCACCAGCGCCATCTTCGCGTGGGTTTTCAGGCCGACCACGCCGTACACGACCTGGGCGCCGGCTTCTTCCAGGCGCTCGGCCCAGTTGATGTTGGCTTCCTCGTCGAAGCGCGCCATCAGTTCGACGATGACGGTCACTTCCTTGCCGCGCTGGGCGGCGCCGATCAGCGCTTCCATCAGCTCGGAATTCGAGCCGGCGCGGTAGATGGTCTGCTTGATCGCCACCACGTTCGGGTCGGCGGCGGCGCAGCGCACGAAGTCGATCACCGGCTGGAACGATTGGAACGGGTGGTGCAGCAGCACGTCCTGCTTGCTGAGCACCGAGAAGATGTCGTGCGGGTTGAGCAGCTTGGCTGGAAAGCCCGCGCTGAACGGCGGGAACTTGAGCTCGGCGTGGCCGTTGCTGTTGGCGATTTCCAGCAGGCGCCCCATGTTGACCGGCCCGTCGACCCCGAACAGGCGCGAGCGGTCGATCGAGAACTGGTCGAGCAGGAAGTCGGCCAGGTTGGGCGGGCAGCCGCGTCCGACCTCGAGGCGCACCGCGAAGCCGTAATTGCGGCTGTGCAGCTCGCTCTGCAGCGCCTGGCGCAAGTTCTTGACCTCTTCCTCGTCGACCCACAAATCGCTGTTGCGGGTGACGCGGAACTGCGAATAGGCGATCACTTCGCGCCCGGTGAACAGGTCCGACATGTGCGCCTGGATCACTGAGGACAGCAGGCAGTACGAGGCGCCGGGCTTGCTCGAAAGCTCGTCCGGCAGGCGGATCACGCGCGGCAGCACGCGCGGCGCTTTCATGATCGCGATCGCCGTGCCGCGCCCGAAGGCATCCTTGCCGGCCAGCTCGACGATGAAGTTCAGGCTCTTGTTGATCACGCGCGGGAAGGGGTGGGCCGGGTCCAGGCCGACCGGGGTCAAAAGCGGGCGCACTTCCTTGTCGAAGTACTGCTTGACCCAGGCTTTCTGGGCCGGGTTGCGGTCGACCCGGCGCAGCAGGTGGATGCCGTTGCTCGATAACTGCGGCAGGATCTGGTCGTTCAGCAGCGCGTACTGGCGCGCGATGATCTGGCGGCACTCCGCGCTGACGCCGTCGAGGTTGACCTGGCCCGGATCGACCCCGGCATGGTGCTCGTGGGTTGCCAGGATGCTGGCCACGCGCACCTCGAAGAATTCGTCCAGGTTGCTGCTGACGATGCACAGGTAGCGCAGGCGTTCCAGCAGCGGCACGGACGGGTCCTCGGCCTGCTCGAGCACGCGCCGGTTGAATTCGAGCAGGGACAGCTCCCGGTTCAGGAATTCGACAGGGCTGGCCAGCGGCACGATGGTGCCCGCTTCATCCGGTTTCAACTTCATGTCCATGCTTGACAATATTTCATTCGCGACAAGCGAGTGTAGAAGCCGAATGTGACCGCACGGTGACAAGCGACGACGCTACTCCCGGCCGGTCGAATGAAGACCGATCTTCGCGCGCGGGCCCGCGTGACGCGGACGTGTGCGGCGCCCCTGCGCCGGCGCGCGCAGCCCGGCGTGTAGACAAATGATACACAGCCTGTGGCGCGGGCGGCGCAAGGCAAGCAAATTCGACAATTCGTCATTGCAATTGTAATGACTGGAGTGACCGGGCGTTATATGATGGTGAATTCGCCGTAACATACCGATGCGGCGCATCGCCTTCCCATTCGTACCCCCTCATCGTACCGATATTCATGCACGGCCTCGCTCCCGAAAAACGCTTCCAGCTCCTCGCCAACAATGCGATCGAACACGCGATGATCGTCATGGATGCCGACGGCATCATCGTCGACTGGTCGGCCGGGGCCGAACGCCTGCTCGGCTGGTCGGCAGCGGAAGCGGTGGGCCAGCCGGCGGCGCTGTTCTACACGCCGGAAGACCTGCGGGTCGACGCCCACGGCAACGAACTGAATACCGCGGTCACGCTGGGGCGTTCGTCGGACGTGCGCTGGCACCAGCGCAAGGATGGCAGCGTGGTGTTCTGCGACGGCGTGGTCAGCAAGATCCTGGCCGAAGACGGCCAGACCCTGCTCGGCTTCGGCAAGATCATGCGCGAGACCTACTCGCTCCAGCGCGACGGCAGCGACAAGCACACCAGCGCCGAGTCCGAGCAGCGCTCGTTTCTTTCCGCGGTGCTGGAAAGCGTGGAAAACGGCATCGTCGCCTGCGACAACCAGGGCCGCCTGACCTTCTTCAACGATGCCGCGCGCGCGATCCACGGGGTCGAAGCAACCGACCTGTTGCCGGAACGATGGGCCGAGCGCTACCAGCTGTACCGGGCCGACGGCTCGGCCCAGCTGGCGGTGGCTGAACTGCCGCTGTATCGCGCGCTGAAGGGTGAGCGGGTCGAAGCCACCGATATCGTGGTGCGCGCGGTCGACGGCCGTACGCGCCAGGTACAGGTCTCGGGCCGTCCGCTGCGCGACGCCGGCGGCGCCATCCTGGGGGCGGTGATCTCGATGAACGACGTGACCGCGCTGCACGAGGCCCAGGATGCGCTGCGTGAAGTCGCTTCCGAGCAGGGCCAGCGGCGCGAGGCCGAAGCCGCGCAGGCGCGCGTACGCAAGGCCGAGGAGCAGCTGCGCGTGGCGGCCGAGGCGGCGCGCCTGGGCATCTGGACCTGGGACGTCGAGCACGACAGCGGCACCTGGGAAAACGAACAGATGTACCGCATCTTCGGCGTGCCGGTCGGGCATCCGATCCAGAACGGCGCGCAGTTCGTGGCCGAGCGCCTGCACCCGGACGACGCCGAGGGCTTTCGCGCCGCGGTCAGCGCCAGCATCGAGAGCGGCGAGCGCTTCCATTTCGTCTGCCGCATTCGCGTCGGCGAGGCCGACGCGCTGCGCTGGATCGAGCTGACCGGCGTGACCGGAGCGCTGGAAAGCGGCGTGATCATCGGCACCGCGGCCGACATCAGCGAGCGCAAGGTCCTGGAGAAGACGCTGGAGGAAGCGCGCCGGCGCATGGCCGCGACGCTCACGGCCGGCGAGGTCGCGACCTGGGTCTGGGACATCCAGCAAGACCGCATCAGCGGCGACGCCAACCTGACCAGCCTGTTCGGCGTGCCGGAATCCCTGACCGAAGGCGCGCCGCTGGCGACCTACTTCGACCCGATCCACCCGGACGACGTCGACCACGTCTCGCGCGAGATCCAGCGCGTGCTCGACACGCGCGAGCCCTACCGCGCCACCTACCGCATCCACCAGCCGGACGGCAGCTGGCGCTGGGTGAGCGGGCGCGGCCGGCTCGAGCTGGATGCGTGCGGCCGCCCCGAATTCATGGCCGGCGTGCTGCTCGACATCACCGGCCAGAGGCAGGCCCAGGATGCGCTGCGCGTCGCCGAGGAACGCTACCGCACCGTGATCGCCTCGATGGACGAAGCCTTCGCGATCGTGCAGGTGCTGGTCGACGATGCCGGCCGGCCGGTCGACTACCGCTTCGAGGAAGTCAACCGCGCGCTGGAGGAGCAGTCGGGCCTGGTCAACGCGGCCGGCAAGACCATCCGCGAGATGGTGCCGGACATCGAGCCGCGCTGGATCGAGCTGTATGGCCGCGTGGCGCTGCAGCGCGAGCCGGCCCGCTTCACCGAGCATTCGGCGGCGATGGGTTACTGGTGGGACGTGTACGCCACGCCGATGGGCGCGCCGCACGAACGCCGCCTGGCGATCCTGTTCAGCGACGTCACCGCCAAGAAGCGCGCCGACGAAAGCCTGCGCCAGCTGGCCGCCGACCTGTCCGAAACCAACCGCCGCAAGACCGAATTCCTGGCCACGCTGGCGCACGAGTTGCGCAATCCCCTGGCACCGATGCGCACCGGCCTGGACCTGTTGCGCATGGCCGGGCGCAAGAGCCAGGCCGCATCCGGCGAGGGCCTGCCGGCCGGCGACAAGGTGCTGGACATGATGGACCGCCAGCTCAGGCAGATGGTCCACCTGATCGACGACCTGATGGACGTCTCGCGCATCAACAGCGGCAAGATCGAACTGAAGAAAGAGCGCATCGACCTGCGCGAGGCGATCCGCAACGCGGTCGAGGCGGTGACGCCGGCGGTGCAGGCGGCCGGCCACACGCTGGCCGTCGAGCTGCCGGCGCAGGCGGTGCCGGTGGACTTCGATCCCACGCGGCTGGGCCAGATCCTCGGCAACCTGCTGACCAACGCGGTCAAGTACACCCCTGGCGGCGGCAGCATCCGCGTGGCGCTGCGCCAGGACGACGGCGCCGCCGTGGTGGCCATCAGCGACAGCGGCCTGGGCATCGCGCTGGACGAACAGCGCCACGTGTTCGACATGTTCAGCCAGGTCTCGCGCAATATGGGGCGGGCCCAGGGCGGGCTGGGGATCGGCCTGTCGCTGGTGCGCAGCCTGGTCGAGATGCATGGCGGGACGATCGCCGTGACCAGCCCCGGACCGGGCCAGGGCAGCACCTTCACGCTCACGTTGCCGTTGCCGCAGGATGCGCTGGACGCGCTGCCGGCGCCGCGCCCGGCCGGCGGCGGCGGCGCTGCCGACGCCGAGGATGCCGGCTTGCGCATCGTCGTGGCCGACGACAATGTCGACGCCGCCATCATGCTCGGCAGCGTGCTGGAAGCGATCGGGCACCGCGCCGAAACCGTGCACGACGGCCTGAGCGCGCTGCGCAGGATCGTCGCGGCCAAGCCGGACCTGGCCATCGTCGACATCGGCATGCCCGGGCTGAACGGATACGAAGTCGCCAAGCAGATCCGCGCGCAGCCGGAGATGGCCGGCACGCTGCTGGTGGCACTGACCGGCTGGGGCGGCGAGCTGGATCGCAGCCGCTCCGACGATGCCGGCTTCGACGCTCACCTGACCAAGCCGGCCGGGCTGGACGAATTGAGCGGGATCCTCGAGCGCGCCCGCGCGCGCCGCTAGCTCCCGCTTGCCGACGCCGCCCGTTCGACCGGGCAGTTCAGCGCCAGCATGCGCGCCACCGGCGGGTGCGCGCGCAGGCGCTCGCGCCACCAGCGCAGCGCCTGGCCATCCTCGCCGCTGCGCCAGGCCATGTACAGCGTTTCGTCCGGCTTGGGCTCCTCGACGTCCTTGCCGACCAGGCGCCCGGCATCGATGTCGGGACGGGCCCAGGGCTCGGGCAGGAAGCCGAAGCCCAGGCCGGCCAACTGGAATTCGTACTTGGTCTGCATGTCGGGCACGGTGAGCGTGTCCTGGCCGAACAGCAGCCCCACCGTGCGCGCCTGCAGCAGGCGCACCGAATCGGCCACCGACACCGCGCGGTGCTGCGCCAGGTCGGCCTTGTCCAGCCGGCGCTTGATGCTTGCGAGCGGATGCGTGGGCGCGACCACGAACACGAAGCGCATCGTGCCGATCGGCTCGGCCGTGTAGCCGCCGCCGGACGGGCCTTCGCCGGCCGCGCCCACCAGCAGGTCGACGCGGCGGTCGAGCAGACTCTCCCAGGCGCCCGACAAGGCTTCCTTCACGATGCGCAGGCGGGTCTGGTCGGCGGCCCCGTAAAAGGCGCGGATGTCGTCCTGCAGCCCGAGCGGGGCCAGCGCCGAATCCATCCCGAGCGTGAACTCGGTCTCCCAGCCGGAGGCGACCCGGCGCACCCGGCTTTCCAGGTCGGCGGCCGCCTTGAGCAGGTAGCGCCCTTCGCGCAGCAGCTCTTCGCCGGCGGCGCTCAGCACCACGCGCGGGCCGAAGCGCTCGAAGATCTGCACGCCGAGGTCTTCCTCGAGCTTGGCGACGGTGTACGAGATGGTCGAGGGCACCCGGAACAGTTCCTTGGCCGCGGCCGAGAAGCTGCCGCGGCGGGCGATGGTGTCGACGGTGAGGAGAGCATCGAGGCTGATTCTGAGCATGCCCGCATGCTACCAAAAAAGTCAGTCGGGATCACCCTGTATGAAGGCCAGGATGTCGGCGTTGATCACCTCGGCGTGGGTGGTCGGCATCCCGTGCGGGAAGCCGGCATGGGTTTTGAGGGTCGCATGCGGCAGTAGCTGCGCCGTCAGCGGGGCCGAATCGGCATACGGCACCACTTGGTCGTCGTCGCCGTGCAGCACCAGCACCGGCAGCGTGATGCTGCCCATCATCCCCTGGCGCCACCAGTTGCGGATCACGCCTTCCTGCGGCTGCGCGCCGGGCCGGTTGTAGCCGTAGGACGGGCCGGCCGCGAAGTCGAGGTAGAACCGGGCGCGGTGCTCGGCCAGTTCGCGTTGCAGGCCGTCGAACACTTCCATCGGCGTGCCGTCCGGGTTGTCCGAGGTGCGCACCATCAGCGGCGGCAACGCCGACATCAGCACGGCTTTCGAGGCGCGGTCCTGGCCGTGGCGCGCCAGGTAGCGCACCACCTCGCCGCCGCCGGTCGTGCGCCACCACGCGAAAGCCGCGCTGCACGAAGAACATCATTTGCGTATCCCAGTCGTCGGCCGAGAGCGGCCAGCCGTGCGAAAACACGATGGGCGTGCCGCTGCCCCAATCCTTGTAGAAGATGCGCACGCCATCCCGGGTGGTCACGGTGCCGGTGATCCTGTGGCCCCCTGCAGTCAGGTGTTGAAGTCGGTGGATGAAGTCGGAGGATGAAACACGTGGATTGAACGCGGTTGGAGCGCTGCTCGGCAGGGAAGTTCGGCATGAAAGTTCGCCACGCGGTAAGCTGGACGCATGGGAGACTGCACATGCTGGAAGACATCGTCGATAGCGCCGCGCCAGGGGCCGGCTTCAACCGCGCCTGGACGCGCGTGCTGGATGCCGGCCAGCTCACGCTCGGCCTGATGACGCCACTCGCGCGGGCGCGCGACGCCGAGGCCGACTTCGCCTTGGAGACCGGACTGGCGGCGCTGGCGGCGGCCGCGCCGAATGTCGCGATCGGCACGGCGGCGGCGGTGCTGCCGCTGCGCCATCCGCTGCACCTGTCCAAGGCGGCCTGGTCGCTCGACCGGTTCAGCGGCGGGCGCCTGATCCTCGGCCTCGGTTCCGGCGACCGGCCCGAGGAGTTCGCGGCCTTTGGCGCCGCGGCTGCGCCCGAGATCCTGTTCCGCGAACGCTGGCTGCTGCTGCGCGCCGCGCTGGCGCCCGATCACGAGGTGCTTGCTGATGCGGCGGCCCGCGCCGCGCTGCTGGAAGCCACCGGCGGCTTCATCCCGCACCCGGCGCCGGCGCGGCGCATCCCGATGATCGCGGTCGGCAGTGCGCGCCAGTCGCTGCAATGGATCGCCGCGCATGCCGATGCCTGGGCCACCTACCACCGCGAGGAAGCGCGCCAGCAGGGCCGCATCGCCTTGTGGCAGCGTGCGCTGGATGAGCGCGCCGGCGGAATGCGCAAACCCTTCGTGCAGTCGCTGCAGCTGGAACTGCTGGACGACCCCGATGCGCCTGCCGAGCCGCTCGAACTCGGCCTGCGCGCCGGCCGCCGCGCCTTGCTCGGCTACTTCGAGCGCATGGCCGCGCTGGGCGTGGCGCACATGCTGCTCAACCTGCAGGGCGCACGCCCGGTCGCCGACCAGCTGGAAGAACTCGGCGCCGACGTCCTTCCTCACCTTCGAAAAAATCGATGATTGGAAGGGAAATAACTCGTTTTCCTTTCGGCGCGGCGCCGTCCATAATCCTTTCAACGCAGCGACCACCACCGAGGGGACCGACATGGAAGTGACTACGCACCGCGGCGAAGGCCCGCTGCAGCAGGTGATCGAGATCGGCAAGCACCGCCTGCTGACCGACCTGGCGCCCGAGCTATACGCGCGCCGCAAGGGCTGGCCGCTGGACCAGGTCAAGGTCGCCATCCGCCACGGCCAGGAAGGCGACGCCTACGCGCTGCACCGCACCCTCGAATTCGTCGGCGCGCTGGACGCCACGCAAAAGGCGCGCTTGAGCGACATCGCGAATCACTGCCCGGTCCACAAGACCCTGTCCGGCACAATCGACATCACCACGCAGACCATTTGAAATGGACACTACGATGAGCAACGACTTTCACAGCGACGACTTCGACTCCGGCATCGAAACCCTGGTGGTGCCGCGCACCCACGACCTGGGCGACGGCTTCAACGTGCGGCGCGCGCTGCCGCACAAGGACCGGCGCATGGTCGGGCCCTTCGTCTTTCTCGACCAGATGGGGCCGCACGTGTTCCAGCCCGGACGCGGCATCGACGTGCGCCCGCACCCGCACATCGGCCTGTCGACCGTGACCTATCTGCTGTCGGGCGAGATCTCGCACCGCGACAGCCTGGGCACCGTGCAGGACATCAAGCCGGGCGAGGTCAACTGGATGACCGCGGGGCGCGGCATCGTCCATTCCGAGCGCACTGGTGCGTCCGAGCGCGCTGCCGGCTCGACCCTGTCCGGCCTGCAGTGCTGGGTCGCGCTGCCCAAAGCGAAAGAAGAAAAGGCCCCAGCCTTCAACCACTTCGGCGCCGAGGCGCTGCCGGAACTGGAAGGCGAGGG
>JGI20283J15916_100025_pt1 | contig 37584 bp, 25 predicted proteins | sample Plalitdecfosmids_FD_15916 | JGI IMG/M metagenome (IMG submission 15916) | reverse complement strand
ACCAGGAAACAGCCTAGGAACACGGTTGGGCGCATAGCTCAGCTTGGCGATTGCGGCGTTGACGATCTCGCGCGTGGTCTCGCGGACGTTGGCGTCGGCGTTGATCACCCGCGACACCGTCATCGGCGAAACGCCGGCGAGCTGCGCGACGTCCGAAATGGTCGGCGCGCCGCTCTGGCGCTTGGCCGAGCGGGGCTTGCGGATGATAGTGGCCATAGCAATCGACTGTAGCAGCGGCGTGACCGCGGAAAACCCGTATTCGCCGCGTGCGACCGGAAAACAGTTGCAACGCTGTCCTGTCTTCATGCCGTGCCTCGCGGCGGTAGCGCTCGCACGTGGATTTGCTATTGCGGCAGCAAATCCGAAACTGCCGGGAGAGGCCGAATGCGCACCAAGACCCTGATGATGCTCGCCACGACGATGATCGCGGCCGCGCCGCTCGCCGCCCAGCAGGCAGCGAACGGCGGCGCCAGCGCAGTGGCGCATCCGGCCTTGTGGCCGCAGGCCAGAAGCCCGGGGCTGGTGGATACCAAGACTGAAGCCTTCGTCACCAAGCTGATGGCGGGCATGACACTGGAGGAGAAGGTCGGCCAGATGATCCAGGCCGACATCGCCTCGATCAAGCCCGAGGATCTGCGCCGCTACCCGCTCGGCAGCGTCCTCGCCGGCGGCAGCGCCCCGCCGATCGGCGCGCCCGAGCGCTCGCCTGTCGCTCCCTGGCTGGCCACCTCGCGCGCATTCGCCGCGGTGGCGATGGAGCAGCGCCCCGGCCATGTCGCCATCCCGTTGATGTTCGGGATCGACGCCGTACACGGCAACAACAATGTGGTTGGCGCGACGCTGTTTCCGCACAACAGCGCGCTCGGCGCGGCCCACGATCCTGACCTGATCCGCCGCATCGGCGCCGCCACCGCCGAGGAAACCGCCGCGACCGGCATCGACTGGGCGTTCGGTCCGACGCTTGCTGTGCCGCAGGACGATCGCTGGGGCCGCGCTTATGAAGGCTATTCGGAGGATCCCGCGGTGGTCCGTTCCTATGCCGGGGCGATGATCGAGGGGCTGCAGGGCAAGCCAGGCACCGGCCGCATCCAGAACGGCCATGTCGCCGCCAGCGCGAAGCACTTTCTCGGCGACGGCGGCACCAAGGACGGCGTCGACCAGGGCGACGCACAGATCCCGGAGGACACGCTGATCCGCATCCATTCGGCCGGCTACCCGCCCGCGATCGATGCCGGTACGCTGACCGTGATGGCGTCCTTCTCCAGCTGGAACGGCACCAAGATGCACGGCAACAAGTCGCTGCTCACCGACGTGCTCAAGGGCCGGATGGGCTTCGACGGCTTCATCGTCGGCGATTGGAACGGCCACGGCCAGATCCCCGGCTGCACCAACGACGCCTGCCCCGCGACCTTCAACGCCGGGCTCGACATGGCGATGGCGCCGGACAGCTGGAAGGGCATGTTCGATTCCACGCTCGCGGCGGCCAGGAACGGCACCATCCCGATGAGCCGGATCGATGACGCCGTTCGGCGCATCCTGCGCGTGAAAGCCAAGCTCGGCCTGTTCGATCCAGCCCGTCCCTATGAGGCCAAGCCGGAGCTGGTCGGCGCCCCCGCCCATCGCGCGCTGGCCCGCGAGGCCGTTGCCAAGACGCTGGTACTGCTCAAGAACGACGGCGTGCTGCCGATCAAGGCGAACGCCAACATCATGGTCGCCGGCGAAGCCGCCGACGACATCGGTCGCCAGGCCGGAGGCTGGACGCTGAGCTGGCAGGGCGACGGCAACACCAATGCCGATTTCCCCAACGCCCAGTCGATCTACGCCGGCATCGCCGAGACGATGAAGGCCGGCGGCGGCAGCGCGACGCTGAGCGCCGATGGCAGCTTCGCCAGGAAGCCCGATGCGGCCATCGTGGTGTTCGGCGAGACGCCTTATGCCGAGATGCGCGGCGACGTCCGCACCCTGGAATTCCAGCCCGGTGACAAGCAGGCGCTGGCATTGCTCAAGAAGCTGAAGGGCCAGGGCATTCCCGTGGTCTCGGTGTTCCTCTCGGGCCGGCCGCTGTGGGTAAACCCCGAACTCAACGCCTCGAATGCCTTCGTCGCCGCCTGGTTTCCGGGCAGCGAGGGCGGCGGGGTCGCCGACGTGCTGATCGGCGATCCCGCGGGCCGTCCACGCAGGGACTTCACCGGCCGGCTATCGTTCAGCTGGCCCAAGACGGCGGGCCAGTTCACCCTCAACCAGGGGGCACCCGGCTATGATCCGTTGTTCGCGCTCGGCTATGGCGGCAGCTACGGCCAGCGCGTTTCGGTCCCGCAGCTCAGCGAAGTGTCGGGCGTCGATGCCAGCCTCGCCAACACCAGCCTGTTCTTCAGCCGCGGCAGCGTGCCCAAGCCCTTCTCCTTCGCCACCGACAGCGCGGTGACCCGCCGGGCTGTGGACGGCCCCCAAACCCAGGAAGGGGCGATCCAGCTCACCTGGCCGGCGGCGCGACAGGCGACGGTCCGCATCGGCGGCCCCACCCTGGATCTCACCCGCGAGACCAACGCCGATCTGATGCTGCAGATGACCTATCGGGTCGAGAAGGCACCCGCCGGCCCCGTCGGCCTCACGCTCGGCGGCGGCACCGTCAACGCGGCGTCGCTGTTCGCCGCGGGCGGCGATTGGAAGACGGTCCGCATCCCCCTCAAATGCTTCCGCGAACATGGCGCCGACATGGTCAAGGTGACCTCGCCCTTCTCACTCACCGCCACCGGCCCGTTCACGGTGGCGCTCGCCGACCTGCGCCTCGCCACCGATCCCGCCGGCGCGGTCTGCCCCAACTGATCCGCCGGGGTTGACGGGGGTGTGGTCTCGACGGCCATGCTCCCCGTCACTGCGGTCTTGTCGAAGGGCATCACTCTCAGGTGCTTGGACAAGCCCGACACGGGCGGGACGGAGGGGAACGCCATGCTCCCTTAGCCGGCCGTCGCTCCCGCCCGGTGATCTTCGGTCAGCACCTCCTTCGGCGCCGTCGACAGGCTCCGGGCGATCGTCTCGAACTGGCCGCCGTCCACCCGGATCTCGTTGAACGCTGGCGGCGAGTTGCGCACCCGCTTCGATAGTGTGCCGGCGCCGATCATCCGCACCGTCCAGCCGTTGCGCTCCACCGGCACGTCGAACGGATCGTGCACATGCCCAGACAGCACCGCGTGCGCGCCCGCCGCCGCAAGGGCCGTCAGCGCGGCATCGCCGTGCCGGGTCCGGGCGGTGCCCTTGGTGCCCCCCTCGATCAGCGGATGGTGCGCGGCGACGAAGATCAGATTGCCCTCCGGCGCCTCGTCGATCAGCGCCAGGGCGCGGCGCAGCGAGCCGGCGCTGACCCGGCCCTTGGACCAGTTCCACCGCCATTGCGCCCGCGCCGTCGTCTTGAGCGGGACGATGGTGATGCCCTTTATTTCCAGTGGCTGCTCGATCATCTTCTCGACCGCGGCATAGCGCTGATAGGGCGCGAGCAGGCGGCGGAACGGATCCCAATAATAAGGGATGTCGTGATTGCCGACCTCCACCGTCACCGGCACGCCCAGGCTCTTCAACCATGCCCCGCCGCGCTCGAATTCGCCGCGGGTGGCGCGCATGGTGAGATCGCCGGTCATGATCACCGCATCGGGCCGGTCCTCCGCGACGCGCTCCGAAAACCAGCGGATGGCGGCGGGATCTTCGGCGCCGAAATGAACGTCACTGACGTGGAAAAGCTTGATCATGGTCCCCCAAACGCACGATGCGCCGGGAAGCTGCCGGCTGCATTATCGCCGCCGTTTAAGGCATGATGATCAGTTCGGTGCAATCTGGCCTGCTTAATCTCGATCAACTTGGCCTTGGTTGTGCCGGAGCTCCGATCTCGCCATGGCGATATTCCTGGAGAAGATGATGGCGACGATCGTGCCCGACGAGCCGAGGCTCGATTTGACTGACTGCGATCGTGAGCCGATCCATGTCCCGGGCGCCATTCAGCCCCATGGCCTGCTGCTGATCGCCAGTGCCGCCGGCCATCATCCGGTGCTCGCCGGCGCCGGCGATATCGAGGGGCGGCTCGCCCCCGATTGGCTGGGCGTGCCGCTTGCCGATCTGCTCGGGCAGGACGTTGCCCCGATCGTTGCCACGCTTAGCGGCGGTCCCCATGCCGTGGCGCCCAGGCCGGTGGCCGGCCTCCACGGCAGCTTCTCGGCGCTGGTCCATCGCGCCGGCGAGCAGCTGATGATCGAACTCGAGCCGATGCCGGATGAGCCGCGCACCGCGGCGGCGACGCTGACCTGGCTGGATGCGATCGCCACCGGGTTCGAGCGCGCCACCGACGTGCAATCATTGTGCGAGCGCGCCGCCGTGGCCTTCCGCACCCTCACCGGCTTCGATCGGGTGATGATCTATCACTTTCTCGACGATGACGCCGGGCGGGTGCTCGCGGAAGACAAGGTCGCCGATCTCGGCAGCTTCCTGCACCATCATTTCCCCGCCTCCGATATCCCGCATCAGGCACGCGCGCTCTACATCCGCAACCGCACCCGCGTGATCCCGACGGTCGATTATCAGCCCGCGCCGCTGCGGCCGTCAGGTTTTGCCGGCGTCGATCTCAGCGACGTCGCGCTGCGCAGCGTATCGCCGATCCATCTAGAATATCTGCGCAACATGGGCGTGCAGGCATCCGCCTCGATCTCGATCGTCAAGGACGGGCTGCTGTGGGGGCTCGTCGCCTGCCACCATCGCTCGCCGCGCGAACTCGCTCCCGATCTTCGCGGCGCTGCAGCGATCCTGGCGAGCGGGCTGGCGCGCCAGATCCGCGCCAAGGAAGAGGCGCAGGCCTATCGCGAGCGGCTGCGCCTGCGCACCGCCGAGGATCAGGTGGTACCGCGTCTCAACAACGAGGATCCGCTGAGCCGTGCCGTGCACGCCGTGAAGAACGAGCTGAAGGCGATGATGAACGCCGACGGCTTTGCGCTGGTCGAGCGGCACGCCGTCGCCAGCATCGGCCATTGCCCGCCCGCCGCATTCATCACCGAGCTGGCCGGCTGGATCAGGATGCGCGGCGGCGATCCCGTGGCGACGCACGAACTCGGCGCCCTCTATCCCGCTGCGGCCGGTGTCGCCCGCGCCAGCGGGATCATCGCGCTGCCGCTGCTCGACGAGGAGGCGATGCTGATCTGGTTTCGCGCCGAGCAGGTCGAGGAGATCGAATGGGCCGGCAATCCGCACAAGGCGGTGACCGCTGTGCCCGGCCAGCCGCTCACCCCGCGCACGTCGTTCAACAGCTGGATCGACACCGTCCGGGGGCGCTCCCGGCGCTGGACGCTGGAAGAGGTGGAGGCCGTGCATCGGTTGCGCCGCCGTTTTCACGAGGCGCGTCAGCATCAGGAGGTCCGCCGGCTCAACCGCGATCTCAACCGGACGCTGGCCGACAAGGACAGCCTGCTCGCGCAGAAGGACGTCCTGATGAAGGAGGTCAACCATCGCGTGCAGAACAGCCTGCAGTTGGTCGCCTCGTTCCTCCGCCTCCAGGCCAAGACCGCCGGCAGCCCGGTGGCCGAACATCTCGCCGAAGCCCAGGCGCGGCTCGCCGCGGTCGCGCTGGTCCACCGCCGGCTGTACCGCGACGATCAGGTCGAGAGCGTCGATCTGTCGCGCTACCTCGATGAACTGGTCGCCGACATGAAGACCTCGCTCGGGGCGGAATGGGGTTCGCGCATGCGGCTCGATCTCGCGCCGATCTTGGTGCCGACCGATCGCGCCGTGAACATCGGGCTGATCCTTACCGAGCTGGTGATCAACGCCAGCAAATATGCCTATGGCGGCGCCCCCGGCCCGATCTCGATCGCGCTGGAGCAGCACCGCAACCGCCTGCGCCTGATCGTCGCCGATGACGGCGGCGGCAAGGCCGATAGCGGGAGCGGCGGCGGGGGCTTCGGCAGCCGGATGATGGAGGCAATGGTGCAGCGGCTCGACGGCACCATCGCGTTTGGCGACAACCAGCCCGGCCTGCGCGTGATCATGACCGCGCCGATCGGCGAAGCCTAGACCGCGACATCGCCGACTTGCCCGGCAGGCGCGCTCAGGCGGCCGGCATCACGTCGCTCGCGACGCCGGCATAGAGCGCGAAACAGGCATTCGCCCCGGTCAGCGCCGCCTGCTGCCATGCTTCGCCACCGGCGGTCGCCCGCGCCTCCAGCGCCACCAGCAACGCACGCCACTCGCCTGGCTCATGCCGCGCCGACAGATAGGCCGACGGCAGCCCGGCGGGCACGGATCGCGCCAGCAACGTGCCGCCGAGCCGCGACCCCTCGATCACGTACAAGGCGCCCCAACGCGCCGCCTCGTCCGTCAGCGCGAAGGGCGCAGGCATGGGCATCGTCAGGCGGAGGGCGGCCAGATCCTGCGCGATCAGCCCGGTGCGCGGGCGCCAGGCCGGCAGGTCGCCATACCCCGCCAGCGCCGCCTCCACCGCCGGCAGGGCCCGGGCATGCGCGAGCAGGAACCGACCGTAGCTCGCGGTATCGTCGAGCGCGAACCCGCCATACAGCGTATCCACCACATGGTGATGACCCGCGGTGTCGCGGCGAAGGCGTTGGACGAAGGACATCGCGCCCCGTTGCCGGGTCGGCCCGGGCCTGTCGAGAGCTACGCGTCGCGTTGCCCTCGGCATGTCACAGATTTGTCTTGATCGCTGTCTAGGCGCAGAGGGAACATCATGCTTCAGCCTCCATTCACCGGAATATTCACGCTGCAACCAAGGCATGATCCGCTGCGGGACTCCCGCGGCACCACTTTCGGCTTGCACCGGCCCGCACCGGGCCCCATGCGCGCCGCGCCATCAACGAAAGGTCTTTCATGGTAGCCTGGTTCCAGGCGCTGATGCCCAAGCAGGGGCGGTTCTTCGATCAGTTCGAGGCGCATGCCGCCACGCTGGTCGCCGGTGCCGATGCCCTGCAGAAGCTGTTCAGCGGCGACGGTGCGATCGCGGCCCACATCGCCGAGATCGTCGACCGCGAGCATGATGCCGACGATATCACCCGCGACGTCCTCCAGGACGTGCGCCGGGTGTTCGTGACGCCGTTCGATCGCTCCGCGATCACCGATTTGATCGGGGTCATGGATGATTCCATCGATCAGATGAATCAGACGGCGACCACGATCGGCCTGTACGAGGTGACCGAATTCGCCCCCGAAATGCGCGAGATGGCTGGCCTCGCCGTCGAGGCCGCGCGCGTCACCGCCGAGGCGATCCCGCTGCTCCGCAAGCTTGAGAGCAATGCGGCGCGGCTCCATTCGCTCACCGCGCGGCTGGTGGAACTCGAAGGCCAGGCCGACGAATTCCACGCTCAGGGTCTCAAGTCGCTGTTCAAGGCGTGTGGCAACGATCAACCTATGAAGTTCATCGTCCACCGCGAGATCTACAGCCATCTGGAGCGGATCGCCGACCGGTTCGAGGACATCGCCAACGAGATCCAGGGTCTCGTGATCGATCACGCCTGAGATGCTGATATCAATGCCGATCCTGGTCGCGCTGATCGGCGTGGCCCTGCTATTCGATTTCCTCAACGGGCTGCACGACGCCGCCAATTCGATCGCGACCGTGGTGTCCACCCGCGTGCTGAAGCCGCATCACGCGGTGATCTGGGCAGCGTTCTTCAACTTCATCGCGTTCGCGGTGTTCGGGCTTCACGTCGCGCAGACGGTGGGTAAGGGCATCATCCAGGTCAGCGTGATCGATGCCCAGGTGATCTTTGGCGCCCTGGTGGGGGCGATCGCGTGGAACGTGATCACCTGGCGCTATGGCATCCCGTCCAGTTCCAGCCACGCGCTGATCGGCGGGCTGCTCGGCGCCGGCATCTCGAAGGTCGGGCTGTCGGGCGTGGTCTGGTCGGGGGTCGGCAAGACGGTGGCGGCGATCTTCGTGTCGCCCGCCGTCGGCCTGATCCTCGCGCTCGGCCTCGTCCTGATCGTCGCCTGGACCAGCATCAGGCTCACCCCGATGGGGGTCGACAAGCGCTATCGCAAACTCCAGCTGATCTCGGCGGCGATGTATTCGCTCGGCCACGGCGGCAACGACGCGCAGAAGACGATGGGGATCATCGCCGTGCTGCTCTATTCGCAGGGATTGCTCGGCGGCGAATTCCATGTGCCGTTCTGGGTGGTGCTCGCCTGCCAGGCGGCGATGGCGCTCGGCACCATGTCGGGCGGCTGGCGGATCGTCCACACCATGGGCTCCAAGATCACCCGCCTCACCCCGGCGCAGGGCTTCTGCGCCGAGACCGGGGGCGCGATCACGCTGTTCATGGCGACGATGGGGGGAATTCCCGTCTCCTCCACCCACACCATCACCGGCGCGATCGTCGGCGTCGGTTCGGCGCGCCGGCTGTCGGCAGTACGCTGGAACATCGCCAGCCGGATCGTCGTCGCCTGGGTGGTGACGCTGCCTGCCGCCGGGCTGATCGGCGCCGCTGCCTATGAACTGACCCGCCTCTTCGCGCATTGATCGAAGGGGGCCCTGCTAGTCGCGTGGTCCTCACCCTTCGCATAGCGTGCGGCGGCGGGCGCCTTCCCTCTCCCGCTGGCAAGGGAAAGACGCCGAAGGCGGCGAAGGGTGAGGACAGGGCCTTCCCTTCATCACGCCCGCAGGAGAGACAATCATGCCTACCGAACTGATCGTGCTCGGCGCGTCTACCGTGCTGCTGTTCGTCTACATCATGATCCAGGGCCAGCTCGTCACCCGTGAACGCGGGCTGGACTGGAACGCCGGCGCGCGTGACGGTGCCGAACGCCCGCTGGGAACCTATGCCGGCCGCGCCACCCGCGCGCTCGCCAATTTCCAGGAAACCTATCCGGCGCTTATTGCGCTGGCGCTGGGACTGGCCGTCACCGGGCAGACCGGAGGCCTGGGCGCGATTGGCGCCCTGCTGTGGTTCGTGGCCCGCATCCTCTATATCCCGCTGTACCTGTTCGGGGTGCGTTACGTCCGCAGCCTCAGCTGGCTTGCCTCGATCCTCGGGCTGCTGCTGATGCTGATCCGCTTCTTCTTCTGATCGCGCCCGTGGAGTAATCGGCATGACCCCCCGCGAATTGATCGGCACCGCGCTGGTGCCCGGCGGCGAAGAGCTGCGGCTGTTTCGCCGCGGCGACGATTTCATGATCGTGCTCGATCGCAACGAGCTGATGAACAGCCGCATGAGCGGATCCGAAGAGGCGCTCGCGGCGATGACCTGCGAACGGCTCGGCAAGCCGGCGCCGCAGCTGCTGATCGGCGGCTATGGCATGGGCTTCACCCTGCGCACCGCCCTGGCCGCGCTCGGCGCCGATGCGCGGGTGACGGTCGCCGAGCTGGTGCCCGAGATCATCGCCTGGGCGCGCGGGCCGATGGCGGCACTGATGGCCGGCTGCCTCGACGACCCTCGCGTGGCGCTGGTCGAAGAGGACGTCGCCGCCGTGATCGGCAACGCCCGGAGCCAGTATGACGCGATCCTGCTCGACGTCGATAACGGCCCCGATGGCCTTACCCGCAACGCCAATGACCGGCTGTATTCCGCCCGCGGGCTGGATGCGGCGCGGGCGGCACTTAAGCCCGGCGGCATCCTCGCGGTTTGGTCCGCTGGCCCCGATCAGGCATTCGCTCGGCGGCTCGTGCAGGCCGGGTTCGACACCGACGAGGTGGTGGTCCGCGCGCGCAGCAACGGCAAGGGGCCGCGGCACGTGATCTGGTTCGCCCGCAAGGACTGAACCCACGCTGCCGCGGCCGATCGCGGCTACATCCCGATCTGCAGCGACACCCGCAGCGCCAGCGCGGCGCGGCCTTGCTGCTCTTCGGCGCTGAACTCGCCGCCAAGGCGGAACTGGTCGGTGCCGCCGACGGTGCGGATCCGGCCGACCCAGCCGTCGGTGCGTTCATCGGCCACCAGCGTGAAATCCTGGCCGCCGGCAAAGTGCGCGCGAGTGTCGCCCAGGCTGCCACCCAGGATCTGGCGTCGGCCTCCCTCTGCCTCGATGTGGAACCAGCCGCTCTCCGCCTCGCCCATCGCGATCCCCACCGCCATTGCCGCGGTGCCGGCGAGCTGGTCGCTGTCGCGCTTCGCCACCGTCAGGTCGATGGCCTTGCCGCCGCCGGTCTCGGTATAGCCGTCCTCGTTCAGCCGGTAATAGTCGATCGATCCGCTCGGACGGAAGGTGATCCGCCCCACCGCGCCTTCGTACGAGACGCCGCCGGTGGCGGAATAGAGCTTGCCGCTCCAGTCGCCATTGGCTTTTCGCGACACCGTTTCTGTGCCGTTCGCGCCGTTGAAGTAGCGTTTGTCGTCGAGCGCGATGTGCGCCGCCGATACCCGCGCATAAGGCCGCAGCCCACCCCACTCGCCGCGCCAATAGGCGCCGAGTTCATATTGATCGGCGCCGACGCTGTTGTCGTTGCCGCTTTCGTCGATCGTGCTGCGCAGATAGCCCAGCGACAGGCCGAAGCCGCCTAGCTTGGTCTTGATCTCTCCGCCGCCCGACAGGCCGAAGCCGGTGACGTCATAGCCCGCGGTCGCGCCGCTCTTCTTTGAGCTGCTCCACCCGGCCGGGGTCAGCCAGTAGCCCCAGGTGCCGTGGTCGCTGTACGGGGCTCCGCCATCGGCGAGCATCCGCGCCATCGCGCGCGATCCGGCGGTGACCGCCTCGAACACTCCGCCGCCGTCATTGGGCAGCATCCCTGCGACTGCCGACCTGAACGCGTCGCCATCGCCGATGTTGAGGATTGACCCGCCCACCTTGTCGTCCTGGCCGAGCGCGGCATAGATCGCATCATAGGCCGCCGTGCCTGAGCGGTTGAGCCCCAGTTCGACCGCGGTCTTGCGCTTGATGTCGAGCGCCAGATCGTTGGCGGTGGCGCCGGCGCCGAGCGTGCTGGTGTAGAGGAACGGCATCGACAAGGCGGCGGCGGTGAGGTTCGCGGCGCCGCTCAGCGCGCCGGCGCTGATGATCGTGTAGCGCCCCTCTGCATTCTTCACGCCCGTGAGCCGGACGGCGATTCGTGCGCCCTTGTCGATCACGACCGCGCCGGCGGCTGCATATTGGGTTGCGGTTTTGGTCGCGGTGTCGACGGTGACGGCGAGCACGCCGCCTGCGCCCAGCGCCAGCGAGTTGATCGCTACCCGCCCGGTGCTGGTGACATCGAGCAGCCCGCCTGCGACCACGACGTCCAGCCCCGCCGCATTGGCCAGCGTGCCGCTGAACCGCGAGGTACCGGTCAGCACCAGCCGGTCGGCCCCGCCGCCGAAGTCGGCCGCGCCGACGAAGGTCGACGTGCCGGACAGCGACAGCGTGTCGGCGCCCGAGCCGAAGCTCGCCTTGCCGCTATAGGCGGCGCCGTTGGAGAGCAGGAAGCTGTTCTTGCCCTCGCCCATCCGCACCGCGCCGGTGACGGTGCCGCCCCTCACATCGAGCACGTCGGCGCCGCTGCCCAGCAGCACGTCACCCTGGATCGTCGGCGCGGTCGCACCCGCCGCCGCCGTCTGGAGGATGCCGACGCCGCTGGTGTTCGCGCGCAGATCCAGCGCGATGTTCCGATCGGAGGTTGCCAGCGCACCGGTGGCGATGATCGCGCCGCTATTCTCGATGGTGGTGATCGATCCGGCGCGGTCCAGGATCGCGGTGGCGCTGCCGTCATTGCCCGCGGCCGTCGCCTTGACGGTGCCCCCGACGCGGATCGTGGTGACGCTGCCGCCCTGGTCCACCTGGATGGCGGTGGATTGCTGACCGGCGGCTCCGCCACCCGCCGCGGTGACGCTGCCGCCGACGCGGATCTCGGGCACGCTTGCCAGCGCGCCGACGCGGATCGCGGTCGCGCTCGCGCCCACCGCGATCGCCTGGACGACGCCGTTCACCGCCATGCCGTTGCTGATCGACACCTGGCCGCCGAGCCCGCCGATCACCAGACCGTTGGCGCCGACTCCGGTGTAGACGCCCTGTCCGGAGATCCCGCCGTCGATCACCAGGCCCAGCCCGGTCGCGGCGCCGCCGATCGGGCCCAGCGTGATCGCACGATCGGTCGCGCCGATCTGCACCGCCGCCGCCGAGCCGTAGGAAACCACCGCGGCGCTGCCTTCCTTGCTGTCGTCGATGCCGTCCTTGTCCTCGTCGCTGTTCTTGGGATCGGCGTCCTTGGGCGGCACCGCGAAGATCACCCCGCCGGACACGCTGCCGGCGATGCTCAGCGCCGGCCCGCCCTGCAGCAGATCGTCACCGTCGAGCTTGCTGACGTCAGTCGGTGCGGTGGTGGCGCGATAGCCGGTGGCGCCGATCGCGCCCTGCACCACCAGCGCACCCGCGATGTCCCCGCCGATCGCCACTGCAACCGCATCCTTGCCGCGCGCGCTGATCGTCCCGGCGATGCGCACCGGCCCGGTGATGTCCCCGGTCCTGACGCCGACGCTGCGATCACCCGTCACGCTGATCGTTCCGTCGGTGGTCAGCCCGCCGGTGAGCTTGCCGCCGAGCAGAATACCCGCGGAATCGTTGCCCTCGATGGTGATCGCGCCGCTGTTGGTGATCGTCCCGGTGAACGCGCCCGCGGTGCGGATACCGGCGCGGCCGCTGCCGGTGGCGAACGGCCCGTCGAGATCGCCGTCCTTGTCGCTGTCGACCGGCTCGTAGCTTTCATCGACGATGATCTTGCCGGCGGCCGCATTGGTGATGGTGCCGGTGCCGCCCGCGATCGCGCCGATCCCGATGGCGCCATTGGCGTTGGTGATCTGGATGGTCCCCTCATTGGTCACCTTGTTGGCGCTGTCGAGCGTCACTGCCGTGCCGCCGGCCGGCGTAACCGATCCCGCCGCCGTGATCCGCACATCATCCGCGGCGCCGGCCTTGGCGCTCGAGCTGCTGATCGGAGTGGTGCGCTTGGCATCCACAATGGTCTCCGCGGTAGCGGTGCCGGTCATGAATGCGAGCGAGGTCAGGCAGGTGGAAGCCAGGCAGGTGGAAGCAAGGAGCAGGCGCATCGTCGAACAGGTCCCTTTTCTCGGTCCGGGCGTTCCCGGTCGATGATCAGGACGGCGCCGATCGCGGGCAGCCTTGGCGCGCATGACGATTTATTACGGAGAGCCGGAAACAACGGCGGGTGCGGCGAAACTCTTGCAAACCGCCGGCTGCGTCCGGAACGGGGCTGGCCGCTCCCTAGAAACTGGTATCCACCCCCAGCCTGATCGTCCGCGGTCGCAGCGGCGTGATCTGCCCCGTCTGCCCGGGCACGAACGGCGTCCCCAGCGCAAAGCGGTTCCCCACCTGGTCGAGCACGTTGGTGACGCCGGCCGACACTCCGAAACCACGCAGCCCCAGCCGCGCGAACAGCCGCGTGTCGACGTAATTGCCCTGCTCGGCGCCGAGCACCGGGCCCACGCCGAGGCGCGATTTGCCGGTGTAGCGGGCCGATGCCTCCAGCGTCAGCAGCCGCTCGCCCGCCAGCGGCATCTCGTATGACAGCGCGCCCCGCGCCACCACCCCGGCGATGTTGGGGATGCGCGCGATCCGGCCGAGCGCGAACATCATCCGCAACGCCTCGCTCGGGTTGGTCACCCGGCTGTCGTTGAGCGCCAACCCCGCCTCCGCGCGCAGCCCCTTGGCGAGCGACGCGCCGCCGGTCGCAGACAGCGAGAAGATCCGGCCATCGCCGATATTGGCGGTGCTCGGCAGTCCGCCGGCGTCGACGAAATCCGCCTGGATGTCGCGCCATCGGGTGTGCGACGCGCTCACCGCCAGATCGAACCGGCTATGGCCGGGCACGCCATGGCGCAGCCCGGTTTCCAGCGTGGTCACCCGATCGCTGTCGAAACGGCGGACGAAATCCCCCTCGATCGCCAGCCCGCCGGGGCGAAAGCCCTGTTGATAGCGCGCAAACAGGGTAAGCCCGCGGATCGGCACCGCGCTCACCGCCAGCGACGGCAGCACCGACGTCTCGGTGCGCTGCGCCGTCACGGAAGCCTGCGCCAGCGCGACGAACGGCGACACGTCCTCGCCCGAACCGGACAGGCGGGCATGGCTGATCCGCCCGCCCGCTGTCAGCGTCAGTTGCCGCATCAGCTGCACGCTGCCCTCGCCATAGAGCGTCAGTTCGTCGATCCGGTTGGCGACCCCGGTGGCAGGCAACGGCAGGTCGGGCGTGCCGAGAGCGCGATCGAGCACCGTTTCGTTGTGCAGCCAACTGACCCCGATCACGCCGCCCCAGCCATCGCGCATCGGTCGCGACACCCGGTTCTCGCTAGACCACAAGCGCGTCGCATTGCGCTGGCGAAACAGCCTTGGCGGGCCATCCACCTTGCTCGCGTCGAACCGTTCGTCCAGCGTCTGCCGCGCAAGCCCGCTGGACGACAGCAGGTCCAGCGCACCGATCCGGCCGTGCACCACCAGCTCGCCGAGCCAGTAATCGCTGCCGAACCCCTGCGCGATCCGGCTCGATCGCGTCAGCGGCGGCGCGTCGCGATCGGCATATTGGCTGTCGTCGCCGTGAGTCGCCTGCCCGGTGACGCCGAGATCGACGGTCAATCCCTCCACCGGCGCCACCCGCAGCATCGCCCGGCCGCCGCCAACGCTGGTGCGGTTAATGTCCGACCGTCGGCGCAGCGTATCGTCGATATAGCCGCCGTCGGTGATGCCATAGCCCACCAACCGTAGCGCCACGCGATCGTTGACGATCGGCACATTGAGCATCCCGCCGAGATCGGCCCCTGGGGCGCCATGCCAGGTCGCCGAGGCCCCGCCGGCGAGCGCGCCCTCAATCTCCGCCAAATTCGGCGCGTTGCGGACGATGCGGACGATGCCACCCAGCGAGCCGGCACCATATAGCGTCCCCTGCGGCCCTTCGAGCACCTCCACCGAACGGATGTCATACAGCCGCAGGTCGGGATCGGGGGCGTTGTAGGTCAGGCGCACGTCGCCGAGATACTGGCCAACGGTCGCCTGGGTCGGGCCGGTGAAGCTCGAGTCGGCGATACCGCGGATGAACAACTTGTTGCGCCCTGCGCCCAGGTGGGTCGAGGAGACGGTCGCCAGCCGGTCGAGCACCGCGCCGGTGCTGGTGTCGCCATGTCGAGCGAGATCGCGGCCATCGATCGTGCTCACGGTGCCCGGATACTCGCTTAGACGCGCATTCCACTTGCTCGCAACCACCACGATATCGTCGGCCGGTGCCAACGCCACCAGCGCCTTCGCCGGAGCCACGGCATGAAACGGCCCGGGCGCTAGCGGTGCCGCCGCCTGGATTCGCCACGCTCCCTGGCCGACCCGTACCGCCCGCGCGCCGCTACCTTTGAGCAACCGGCGCAGCGCGGACCCGGCATCCATCCGGCCGTGCACGCCCGCCACCCGCCGCCGCCACAGTGCCGGTTCGGGCACCGCTACGCTGACTCCCGCTTGGGCGCTGAGCGCCGCCACCGCGGCGGCCAACGTCCCTGAAGGCAGATCGACCAGCCGCTCCTGCGCCGCCGCAGGAGCAGCCATCGCCAGCGCCGTCAGCCCTGTCGCCAGCCCCGATGACCATCTCCGGCTCACCGCGCGGACAGGCTCCAGCCGCCGCGCGCGCGTTCGACCCGCACGTCGAGCAGCGGCCCGAGGCTGGCCATCACCGGCTCGGCCCCGCCCTGCAGCCCGATTACTCCGCGGAACGGCCTGGTCGCCACCGCCGGGCTTGCCGTGATCGGCACCCCGAGGTTGCGCGACAGATCCGCCGCGACCCGCGCGATCGGCGATCCGTCATAGCTCAGGCGGCCGGTGCGCCATGCGCCCACCTCGCCAGGCGCGATACGCGACAGCGACACCGCGTCCCTGCCATCGGTCTGCGCCAGCGCCTGGCCTGCGCCGACCCTGATGGCCTCCTGCTCGGGGTTGTAGACGACCATGCCATCGGCGACCGCCACGCCGAGCTCCCGGGGATCCCGCGTCACTTCAAACACTGTGCCGGCATCCATCAGCGTCACCCCCGCGACGTCCAACGCAAACGGATGCGCGGCGTCATGTCGCACCTCGAACACCGCCTGGCCGCGATCGAGCGTTGCCCGGCGCGGGTCGCGGCGGTCGAGCACGATCCGGGGTGCGCTGGTGCGATTTAGCTGTGCGGGGAGGCGCGGCGAGTGCTTGCTTTCTGGATTGGCTGTTCAGACGAGCGTGGCGCAATGTGGCCGTGGACGAGAGCCGCGCTTGTGTACAGATAGGAAAGGCTGCGGCGATTGCATTTATCAAGCGTCTCCGCCGAGATCGTTCCTCAGTCTTTCTCGGGTCCTCGCTGGCGTTGCCCGGACCGGGCATCACTGCCTTGCCTAGTCTGGACTGATTATACCATTTTGCCAATACCACTCACACCATCTCTCACAACAGCCTCCCCAACCAAATCCCCTCTTTCCCTGATAACCTGCCACCTACCTACCCCAGCACTCTCGGGCGCTGTCCTTATACCCCTCCCCCCGCCCCCAACAATGACATTTCCAGGCCTATATCCCCCATCTACCCGCATGCGTCTAACAACCGACCCGTGGATAATCGCTCCGGCAGGAATATCTCGCACTTCGCCCCGCGGCAGCGGCCAAGAGATTGGCCTCCAGGATCCGTCGGGCTGGAGGTCCATGCGCCGGAAGGGCAGGTTCTCCATTAGCAGCCAGGTCAGCGTTGCGCTCCAGTGCAGGCCGCCGGAGAAGGAGAGAGAGTCGTGAAGCCGCGCTGAAGTGGAGAGATGTGCCAACTCCACGGCTGACAGGCAGCCGGGAGAACTTGTGGGCTTGGAGACGGGAGCGCCGTCGACTTCGAGGAGGGGTAGAGTCGCCTGTTCAGGAGCCAGGAGGCGCGATTTCGCGAGTTTGGTTTTGTCGAGCGGCAATCCGGCGCGCTGGGCTTCGCGCAACATCCAGATGAGAGGGAGGTCGGAGGCTGGGCGGTTTTCGCCGGGGCTTAGGGGCCAGCCGCCGCCGACATCGCCGTGTTGGCCTGCGAACCAGATTTCTAGGATGTCTTGGTCGGGTTCTTCTTTTAGAGCGCTTCCGTCGCCGGGGCGGGCTGGGCGCCGTGGGTGTGTTATGGCTGCGGAGTCGACGGAGGTTTGGGAGGCTGCGGCGCTGGAGGGGATGGGGTGGAGGTGCTGCTGTTGTTTACGGGGGCGGAAACGGGACTGGTGGATTGAGGCTCTCTGCGTTAACCTGGGCCGGTGTGGTAGTTTCTCGTCGTCTGCTGAGAGTGGAGGGTCGTTGTGATGCCATGTCATGTGCGTCAAGGGATGAAGCAGGCCATGATGGTTAACTGTCCGCTGCTCGGAGATGAGGTCTTGCCTGAACTTCGCCCGCCTCTCATCGATTGCGACAGCGTGCCTGATTGTCCGAGCAGACATCTTCGCGGTATATGGGAAGCGGGAGCGCTTCATCCAGGCGGACTCGAATTGGGGGACGCTGTTGACGCAGTCGAAGAGGCCGACGAAGCGAATAGGATCGATTGGACGGGAGAACGTCTCGCGGAACTGCTCCATGAAGTGGTAAGTTTCGCGCTTCTTTTTCTTTTCTTCTGGGCTGCTCTCTTTGCGCGTCTGCCAGCGGGAGAACGTCTTCCACGCGAAGCTGAGCATTTCCTCGTTTCCCGTGCTGAGAAGGCCGATGTAGTCGAGCTGTATTCTCGTTAATACCCGACAGAACGGCACTGAAGAGCCTTGTCGCTCTCACCATCTGAGCCAAGAAACGAGCTGTGTATGCACCTCTGCTAAAACCTGGCACGCCAGTCTCATCAGTCTATGTATCCACCCGAATCTACCAGCGACCTACTAAGGCGTTGTCAGCCATGAGCCCAGTGGATCTTCGAACATGCGGTGATACCCAAAGAAGTAAATATCATCCCCACTCCCATAATACCTCATCAAAAACTTATACCCAGCCATAACATGCTCGCCGAAACTCGTCCCAACCGCCTGGTCCTTAGCTTTCGTATACCACGACTTGGCCCGTCCATACCTCGACTTGGTCGAAAGCGTCGTCTGCTGGACGTACGTGCCGATCCCGGGCTGGTAGTACCGGTACACGTTCGGGTCCTCTTTGTCTAGCATGCTGTAGATTTTTAGGATGTTGCTGTCGGCAGCGGTGCCGGAGAATTTGTTGCCAGTGCCGTCGAAGCAGAGGATGAGCGATTTGTGTGGGGGTTTTGAGGGTTGCATTGGAGTGGCGATTTGGGGGAGCTGTTCGATGGCCATGGTGGTGTTGACGCGAAGGGTCTCCCCAAAGCGGGCGGCCTTCGGTTGAGTCTGGATTCGAGCGTAGGATGGTGGGCGAAATTCTTTCACTTCAGGCGCTGGTGGGAGTCGAGGTGCCCTTGATAAGCCTCCCAAGTCGCGCAAAAGCTCTCGTGGCCATCTTTGCTCCTCGTCCATCGGGTTCAAAGTCGAAGCACTGCAGTCGTGCGCTAAGCGTGATAGAGCGCACAGGTAGCTATAGCTCCACAACACTGTGTAACGCTGGTCAAGGAATCCTCATCACGATGCTAGATGGCCAGAGAGAGCTCAAGTTTGGTGGGCAAGGTTGCTCTCAGCTCAGCAAGCGCGCGCATGTAAGATCGTTCCAGTGGCGTCGTTAGGCACATCTCAGCGGCAGCCATCGATCTTGGCTCGAACGAAGGTTTATCTGCGAAGATACACATTGTCAGCCATAGGTCGCGGTGGAGAGCTGGCAATGTCGCCTTGTGTTTACGGCTGCTTGCATGCGTGGTGTGGCCGCTGTTGAGAGGTGGTAGAACGAAGCGCCGTGAGAACATTTTCTCACGAACGCCCGTCCGCGATAATGAAGATAATTCTGTAGCTCATAGCTGTCGTGTCCTGGTAACACTATGTTGCGGTTTAGCAGGGCATGGGAAGACTTGCTGTCAGGTCAGCAAAGCGAGGTGTCTCGGGCTTAGCGTTGACTTCACTCGTACATCTTACCCGGACGGCGCTCCCTGCAGGGGAGGTGTTGGCCATCTGGGACAGCGCCTCACGCCTTTATGTAGATGAGAGCTTGGGGAAAAGTCGGAGAAGTAGCAGGATTTCATCGCTCGAATAAGCATCTGGTCCAGCCCAAGCAACCAAGCACCAAGTCAGTCCTGCGGCAGCACCAAAAACCGTATCCTATAGCGCCTTACACCAGTCGTTTCGCTGGACCGTAGCCTTACCCAAGCGCAGAAACACCCCCCAAGCCTTTGCCCCGCCACACACTGAAAAACATTCAGGTCCTGCGAAAACCAAGCCGAGCGCCAACCGTCGTGCCTCATGTCGTCTTGTCGTTTGTCATCAAGCGATGTGATCTTGGGGAGTCGCGTTCTCGCTGTCGCTGTTATACTTCATGTCCTTGTTCGCCGACTTCGGCTCCTCCACGGTGACTAGCTCGGGGTTCACATCGGCGTCCGAGCTGTCATCGAAGACAGCGATCTCCTCCTTCATGTCGAACTTGTTGGATCTGGACCGCTTCTGTGGGACAAGGCGTCCAGTCGACTTCTGAGAACTGTCTGTTATGAGGACCTTTGACGGTAAGCTGTAGCCGTATACGTCGTCCTTGATGTCACTGGAGGCCTTGTATGGTGAAAGGTTCACGACAGTGACCGAGTTCTTGTCGAGACCCTCGGGAAAGAAGGGCTCGGCGTCGAGCTCGGAGAGTGCCGAGCGGACGCCGTCGTCCATCTCCCTCGTCTTGCGGCGGATGAGGTCGGTCTTCTTGACGCGAGTCGGAGTGGAGGAACCCTCCTGCTCGGTCGACTCGGTGGTGGTGATAGGGGAGGGGCGGGAAGCGTAGGAGGGCTCGTAGCCATCTGGTGGCGTATTCTCTTTGCCACGGTCTTCGTATTTCGCCTTCGTGGCTTTTTCGTCTGAGCTGAGATCAAGCACGAGTGTGCTGTGCTCCATAAGGTTTGCCGCCTCCTCCTCGGGCGAATCCTCATATATCTCGAAGCTCCAATTCGCGGGCATATTCGAAATGATAGGAACCTCGGGCTCGTGAACCTCGGGTCTGGTGGGAGTAGTAGACATACTAACAGTCCCGCTAATTGCCGCGTCAAGGCTAAAAGGTAGTGTCGAAATAGTCCGAGTCGCAAACGGCGAATCAACCCTAGTAAAAGGCGCCGAAGTCCTCCTAGCCTTAAGACCCGCAATCTTGCGACCCGGACTCCGCCCTGCGGGAGCCGTGCGCGGCGGCGTCCGCGTCGAGGAGGGCGCGCCCGCCTGGCGGGGAGTGGAAAAGCGAGTCGAAGAGGAAGGCGGCATGGAAGTCAGAGTGGGAGTGGAAGTGGAGGCAAGGGCGAGAGAGAATTGGTATGGTTTCTCGGAGACGAAGGATTCGGATTTGGATTTCTTCGCTGGTGAGAAGAGGGTCGGGTCGAGGTTTTCGGTGTCTATATCTTCGTGTATGGAGGGGGTGTAGGAGCGTTTGGTGGTGGGTTTGGATGGGGTAGGGGTGGAGGTCATGGGTTTGCCGCTTAGGGGGGAGCTCTTCGCAATGAAGCCTGGTTCCGTTAGAAGGTGCGGTCGTTGAAGGGGAGGTGGAATGGGGAGAGCGGTGGGCATTACCATTCTGGCGGTTCTTCGCACTGGCGAGCTGTTGCACGCGTGAGCTGCTGAGCTCGCCGAACGGCTGCCTGACTATCGTCGCCATGTTGCTCGTCGTCTTCGTCGTCTTCGGCCTCGTCTTGACGCGTCTTGGTCACTCCCTCTCACACTTGGAACTGCGTCTCCAGTCCAAACAATCTCGTCGCCACCCAGTAGTAGCCGTACACTCTCTGGTTCTCAGCAGCACTCTCGTATCAACAAACAACAAATTGGTTCGATAACCAACACCTCAGCTCGCGTCCCGCAAAATACAAAGTTCGAGTGGAATCAAAGTGAGCGAGAGACTCTCACACGAAGCAAGAGAAGCCGTCACGTCCAGCACCGTCCCGCACAGACGGCGTGAGAAGCGGTGCTAATGCACGACGCGTTGCGTGCGAAGTTCGTGATTGTCGCGCCAGGGCCCTTGCCGCCGGAGCAACCGGCTAGCCGGATTCGGGACATTGGCATCTTCGAGATGGGGAGTTTGTGGTTACAGATGACGCTGAGCATGTGGATGTGCGGGCGGGTGGCTGTTTGGTCAAACGCGTGAGGTACGCGAAAGGAGTGGCTATGCGTGCAGGATGGGGTTTGAGGCTGTCTTGGTGGGATATGTTTTATACGATGTCGATCGATGTTTCTGGGTGTACCAAGCCAATGGGCACTTTCTCAACACGGTGAAGGGACAAGACAGAAAGTGATGCACATAATTGCATAGGTCTTAGTATTAGGTGTCTGTTGTATTGTTGTTCTGAGTACATGTATCGTACAGCCGCATGCCCGTCAAAAGGACTCCCATAGGAACCCATTATGTTTTAGGCATGCAATCGTCCCGCCTTGATCGCCTGCCATCTGCTCCCACGTGCTGTACAAAGTGCATGGATACGCCCATCATCCGCTCAAGCTGGATAAGACGAAAGCCACTCGTTGGCTGTCTCCAAACCCGACTTGACATTCTCCTGCCTTTCTCTTCCACCTCCAACTTCACTCCAGTCCCGGCGGCTGCAATCTGAACTCGACCGCTGAATCTATGGGCGAGTGCTCCTCCGCTTCCATCTCACCCGCCTCTTCCCCAGCTAGAACCTCCCCAACCACGGCATCTTCATACACCGAGCAATCTCCGCACCGACCAGCATCCTAAGCCTTCCTCGAGCGGGTAGCCCTGCCGCTGCCAGTGTTACCAGGAGTGCCGTTCTCCTTCCCAGAGCTGAACCCAGTCTGTCCACCACTGCCACTCAGCCTCCTAGAAACCTGCTGCGCAGTCGGCAGCTGCTCGTCCTTCATCTCGACAAGCGCGCTCGTGGCCCTACCACGGCCCTTCTTAACCGGCTTCTTGTAAGTCGAAGCGTAGAACCCAATGAACAGCACCAAGTACGAAGACAGAATCCCCATCCCAGCGAACGCAGCAAACTCCTCACCAGCGCAGATACCCGCGGACGGGAGCCACTGGAAGTAGCGGGCGGAGAAGTAGGTGTAGCTGGCAAAGTAGACGAAACCGAGGTCGATGACGAACTGCACGATCTGCAGCATGGTGATGTACTTCTTCCACCAGATGCGGATACCGCGTGCGGACTGGAAGTAGTACCAGTACATGACGACGTGGACGGTCAGATTGAGCGTGATCGGGACCCAGGAGACGGCTGTGTTGCCGAGGAGCTGGGTGAAGCAGAGGAGGGCCGTGGCGCCGTGGTGGTAGGTGTGAAGGAAGGTCAGGGGCTTCTTTTTAAGGAAGAGGAAGACGGTGTCGATCAGCTCGAGGTATTTGGTCAGGTAGTTGAGCTGGGCATTGTGTTAGCGGGTTTACGCCGAGAGATCTCTTCAAGGCGCGCTTACATAGTACAGCACAACCAATTGCGGCGTCCATCCACCATTGATATCGCAAATCGCGTAGAAAGTCCCCCTCCTCACGAGCGTCGGAATCAGCTGCTCAAGAAACAACGCCAACAGCACACCGCTGATAACCGTAAGGTAAAAGTTGTGGATCTTGAACAAGCCATTGAGCTTCAGCGGCTCGCGGTTGCGCATGACCTCCCGTCCGCCCAGAACGATGATGTAGTACGCGACGAGCGCGGCGCCCGTCTCCTGCACCGTCGCCATGGGCGTCTTGCCCGGCGTGAAGCGGAAGTCTTCGGGCGGGTAGCCGACCAGCTTCTGGTAAGCGGCGGAGAAGATGGGCCAGAGGGCGACGCCGAAGGGGCGGTCGAGGGTTGGCGCCCCAAGTTCGAGCCAGGAGGGGGTAGACATGTTGGCGGCGGTTGTGGTGAGGTGTTTGGGAAGGACAGGCGCTGGGTATTGTCCTCGAAGCGGGCGTATATATGTCGAGTCGCGCTGTGGTTGGCGGTGCGGCTGAGGAGTTGGTAATACGTCTGCGCCTCCTTCCAACACTCAACAAAGGAGCGACTGCGTCTGCGCGAGTGAAGAGGCCTGGCAGAGAGAAGGGAAGAAGGACACGTGGAGATTGTTCGAAACGGGCAGGAAGAGGTGGAGGTCGCAGCGTTCAAGGGGTTGTTCTCGCTCGGCTTTTTGGTCGAAATCTCCGAAATAAATTTTGGCCGCGGCTCGCCATTGGCGATGCGCGTCTATTCCGGCATGGCGCGTCTTGGGCTGAAGAAATAGGCGTCACGAGACCGCTATATCTTTTGGTATTCACAATTACGGGCGTATCCTCGCTTACGAGAGGTTGTTTCGCGACTTCAATTGGGTCGCTCGTTCAGATCCAGCCCAACAACAAGTTTGACAACAGGCTTGGCAGTGGCGCCTACTTCAAGAAAGGAGCCATCACTCCGTGTAAGAGGTAGCACGAAGGGACGCTTCACAGACAGATATCGTCACGAAGAGGGAACTACATGGTACAACACCAACGCCACGCTATGTATGATGTGCAGACGATCCCAAATAGCACAACTCAGCTGCTTCCACTGCGATCTTCCCTCGACAGACGTTCACCTAGCACCTCATCCGTAGGCATCTCATGCCTCTGCTCAATTCCCTCCGGAGCCTTGCTCGACAAACTCCTCCCGACCTCGACCCGGCCATGCTTCGCCGGAAGCTCCTGCGCCTCGTGTCCCAGCGGCATCTCGGTCAAAGGCTGCTCCAACTCATGTCTCTGCCCCTCCGTCCCAAGCATAGCAGCGCCCTCGACTTCAGTCCCATCTTTTTCCGCCATGTAGTCGGGTAAAGCCTTCTGGTCGAGCTTCCGGGCTGCAAGTCTTCGGCGGCGGAAATTCCAGAATATGAGACCGGCAATGACGAGGACACCGCAGGTGACGCCGACGCCTGTGCCTGCTTGAGCGCCGGTAGACAGGCCTGAACTACCGCTGAGAGAGCTATTAGCCGTGCCTTCCGAGGACTGCGATGACTGGGACTCCGAAGACTGAGACCCAGACAAAGTAGATTCCGAGTCGTCGGCGTCTGCCACGGTAGCGTTGTCCGCCGCGGTGGGCGTGTACAGTCGGTTCTCTGAGAAGCAAGTAGAGCCGCTCTTCATTACTTCTGCGGTATTCAGCCGCGCAATTTGCGAGCAGTTGAATGTCTCGGAAGAATCTATGTAGAAAGAGCCTTGTACTTCTTCGAGGCTGGCTAGCACAAGTCTACCAGGGAATGTCAGTCGCTGTACTGTAGACCATGGTCGAGGATTACTTACTGTTCGACAGGTCCACTGATATTCACTGCGCCGCCAATTGTCGCCAAGCGGTCCAAGCGATCAATGATAGCCAAGTTGGTGTTGTTCTGAAGTTGCAAGTCCCCACCAATAGATTCCAGACTAGGAAGTGTCAGATTGGCGAGATCACTGTTGCTCATTATCCTCAGAGTCTCGCCAACGCTCCGGAGCAGTGGGCTCGTGAAATCATTAATGTAAGTACTGTCAAAGTACAATGTCCCGTTGATCTGCGCCAAAGAAGGTGTGTTAATACTGCTGATGTTCCGCATGGTCATATTGACAGTCCACTGCAGGTTCGGAAGGCTAACGTCCAGCTTTCGGCCGTTGCTCTCTATCAGAAGCAGTTCCTCGACATTCGAGACTTGGAGATTGAGGCTTTCCAGATACGGGTTGTTGAAAATCCTTACGGACTGCACGGTCTGAAGGTTGAACCCTTGCAGCTCGTTGAATTGAGTGTTGGATATGATGATCCGGTCGCATTGCTGTAGGGTCTGAAGGAAGGAAAGAACTTGTGCGTTAGGCAGCCCGACAAGATTCAGTGTCCCGACCGTGGCGAAATTCTCAAGATTGATTCTGTTGAGAATGACAGAGTTCTGCAACGAGAAGGATCCACGGATAGTCTCCAGAGAGTCCGAGTTGATAGAGACAAGCTGGGTGACGTTGTCGACGATGAAATCGCCATCTATCTCCTCTAGGCCGTCAAGCTCCAGTGATGGCTCTAATATGTCACTAGCAACCACCACGTCTCCGGTGAACGTCTTGCAGGCGGCTGCGAGGTCGAAGACGTCGCTCGCCACTGAGAGGGTTGTTGTGGATGCGCTGCATCGCGAAGGCGTGGTCGTGCTCTGACCCCATGAAAACGGTACGTAGACGAGAGCCGTCGCCAGTACGTACCGACCAAGGTGAGCCATGTATGAATTCTTCACGGGGGGCTTATGTCATTTTGAAGTGCTGGTTCTCGCGCAGTGGCACACGCAGATACAAGAGCTGGGAGTAGACGGGAGCTAGCTCGCGAGATTGCGGCACCAATCTTTCGAAGGATTCGAATCCTGGTAACTATAAGTTAGTCAGCGTGACCGGTGTGAAGGATCGTGCAGCTTCGAGACCAACACAATACTTTCAGTACCCTTTTGGCTGAAGTTTAGCGAGTCTAAAAGCAAGGCAGTCCACAAGACTTGCTACAACAAGCTCTGTGGCTAAGGCCTTGATTCTGGCACAACCCGGACTTATAGGGTCGCCGATCCAACATGCGCCTGTGAGAGCAGCCTCGGGAAACTTGAAGTATCGCTGCATCATTTGCGCAGCCAGCCAATTCCTCAAAGTCTGGCCTTTAGAATGAGCATCGCGTGCTAAAATCGACTCCGGCCAGTTCTACGAAGCTGGTTTAAGCAGCTTTGCTAAGGGTTCCCTCACACAATACGGAGGATGGAATGCGTGCTGCAGTGCGGTGCTGGAAGATAGCGGTAGATCTTATCTCGTGCCAGTGAGAGCGCATTGCATAGATTTTACTTGGTCAAATCCCGGGATCTTGAATAGCGAATGTCAATCGCCAAGGAACATGTTACGCACGTGCTAGCAGTCGTTGCAGATGACGGAACGTGAATGTGTGACCTTCCATTTCATATGATGCCACAGGCTGTGTCACTCCCTTCACACTGATATTGGCGGATTTCGAGTCTGTTGTCAAATGCAATTTGAAAAGAAAAGAAGAGATGCAAGAACGAAGCTCGGAGATAAGATCTGTGACGCATGTGAATCTCACGTGAATATGCTCGCCCTATCAGAAGCCACCGCGGCACGGGTATCAAGTTTTAGCCCGATTGGAAGCCGAAGCATGTGACAGCGCCTCTAGGTGCCTCCTCACCTTCGACCTTTCGTCCATTGTCCTCTTTGCCGAAACACTCACCATTCACAATCCCTGACACCTGTCTATTCGTCCAGCCTCATACTATCTACCTATCCTCGACATCACCCGGACCTCTTATGCACCACACCCGACTCATATATTCACAGCAGCCGAAGCATACTTCTTGGCACGGCAGTCGCAAATGGAAAAGCAGCGCTCCCAGGAGCCTGGTCAGCAAGCGGACCATGATCCGTCACTGCTAAACTTTCCTCAGGTACCACAGACTGAGCCGACAAAGGTCAACGTACTTTCGAGCGACATTACCCTCCCCGGTATCAGCACTGTGCTTTCGTCGCAGTTCACTCACGACCAAAATGGTGCTCACCAGGCGTCGGCCTCCGAGGCTACCGCGATATCACATGTTTCCCCCGGCTCGACTAGGAGTCTGCCGTCTATGAATGTCTCCTATGTGAATGGTATAAATGGGAGTCAGGATGCGGCCATGGTCAGCCCTTCGGACGAGAGCGTGAGGAGCGACGACAGAGGACGGAGACTAGGAAGTAGAGTCTCAATGGAAGACGAGAATGTCCGCATTGCCGCAGAGGCATTGTCCGGGCTTGGGAACGGAGGTGTGTCCTAGGGAAACATGTCAGACGTAAGGGCCAAGCAGACTGACTTGCGCAGGATTCGTGCGATCGCCGACCACCGCGACAAGCCAGAACATGACTCCTCGACCCACGAGCCATATGGCGCGCGACGACGAACCCGAGCCTCTACTGCGCCTTTTCGCGAGCAAGTATCCAATCATTGGCGGGACAATCAACGGCTCGATCAACGGCTCTATGTATGTCTACAACCAGACGAAGAACTACTCGCCTCAGATTGTGCGGTCAGGCGCAAACATGATCGAGAGGAACATTGCAGCTCCAATGGCCAATACGGTGGGCACGTTTGGGCGATTCACGGGCGTGGAAGGTGGACTGCGCCGGCACTTCGACCACGAGAGGCCCGGTGACCTTGAGAACGGAAATAGCGGTGGGGAGAAGCGCAGGCGGTTGGACGAGGATTCTATGGAAGTCGACTCGCCGGAGACGCTCCCTGCGTACCGCGCCAGCAAGCCACCATCATACCGAGAAGAGTACAGCCCAGCAGCTCTGGACAGATCGCAACAGCGGCCTCTAAACAATCGCAGCTGGCCATCGCATGTCGCAGGCCAACTGTTTGTCACCACTTCTGGACTAGGTGTGGCACTGAGCGACGCTTCTCGCAATAGTCTACGCTACTGTCTTAGTGCCTTGGGCGCAGCAAGCACTCGCATCACAACCATCGCAGACGCCTTGAAGATCGTACTCGAAAAGTACGACCAGGCACGCGACTCCTGGCACAGACAGAACGACGCATCCATAGAAAAAGGCGAGCGCCCAAAGACGCCCGAACACGACGACGCTGCGCGCTACCTGGCCCAAATCATCAACACACACTGCGAGGAGATCTGGAAGACCCTAAAGGAGATAACAAACTATATCTCCAATTCCACCGGCGGTGCCCTCCCCGAGAACGCGCGTCAGTTCGTCAACACGCAGCTCATGTCTCTCCCCCAGCGCTGGCGCATTGTCTCCGCCAGACAGACAGGCGAGAGCGATACGAGCCGCGCCGCACAGAGGATGATCGCCATGGCGACCGAAGGGCTCGACATGATGGGCCAGGTCAGCCAAGTCATGACCGCGACGCTTAACTCCGCCGAGCGCTGGCTTGCTCGCGTCGGGCGCCGGGAGTCGCAGCATCCGCAACAGCAGTACCAGTATGGCGCTGAGAAATCTGACGGTGCTGGCGAAGAGCGTCGCGGTCAGCAGGGTCAAGGCCATCCTACTTGAGCTTTGCGGGCGCCGTGCTCTCAATTCCCTTATGGTATTATTACCAAGCTCTGACCGACTATTTAGACTCGAGACTGCCGCCCGGATGCGAGCGGTTCAATCTCGAGCTATCACGACATTGTCATCTCGACATTAACTTGCTCACCGAAGCATGTAAGACCGGCCAAGGACTATTATATGGCCTAATAGCGACCGGCCTCTCCGTACCAGCACACCCCAGAGCTCTCCAGCGCGCAGCGTTGTCCGCATTTGTAAGCCACAAGGCCAGACAACCACGTGCCGCGCGCCTAGAGAGTGCCAAGGTGTAGCTACTTGACAAGTGAGTCGTGAAGCAACCTGATGCCAGGCCCTGCTGACTCGGTATACAGGCTTGCTGATAAGTTTGTGCTTGTGCATGTGTAATCATATGCTTGCTTTCTGATGATTGTCAAAAGCACAAAAGCACAAAAGCGAGAAAATATATGTACGACGGTTTTACGCTGGATATGAAGATTATCATGATAACCCCCTTGATTACTATCTCTGCCGAAGACAGACGTGCAGACAGAAACACATGCGAGTCCAATCGCATTTTGACTTTGCGGGGTAGGCCTAAAAAGTGGGCCCTTCCTACCTCACTATGTGAGTATGCCTTGTATGCCAAATCGGCCACAGCATGGTCGCCAAGGCCAAATTCTATTTGCTCTCGCCGGTCTTGAGGGCGGGTCCGGTGTGATCTGGCGGTTCGATACACTCAAGTCGTCAACAGTCTTCGAGGGTCTGCAGAACCTCACTACGAGTTCTCATCAAAACAGCCGATTTTGCGTTTATATCTCTCGCTTTCGGAACTTCAATCAGTTAGTGACATGCCCCAGTTGGCTGAAATGCGCTTGGTAGAAGAGTGCATACAGCCTTGCGCAAATGAGCAGCCCGAGGCCGTCACACAAGCGCTCAGCGGTATGGAGATTGAATATGGCACTATCTGCTTAAAGCGAATATTGATATTAACCGTTGCTATCGAGATACCGCATCTAACACATGTCGTGGCTAGCAGGCCAGGTAAAGCTTGCCCTACTTCGCTTACGTCCGACCTACCGCCCTACCAACCAAACGCGACTGTTGATCTCGCGGACTTAAGGCAGGCAGGCCCTCCATCTCATCTCGGCTGCTGGAACAACATACGATCCGAAAGCCGGCTTAAAGGCGGCGACGTGCATGGCATTCGGTGATTCGGTGACCTTTTTCGGGAGGGCGTGAGGTGTATACCAAGACTCGAGACAGTGCGTAATTGACATCTTCACCTCACACTTTGAGTCATTGCTGCTCCTGTTTACTTCTTGTCCGCTTTTCTTGAGTGCGACACCGCTTTCTTGCTGGGCTAAGAGAGGTGCTTAGTAGGTCGCTCTAGTCACCAAGAATTTGTTGATTGCATTGTTGGATTGCTTTCTGGTTCTCGATACATCAAGGTTGTCGTTGCGGTTGGAAACAGTGGAGAAAGAGGGTTCACTCCACCCCCAGACCGGACCCCAGAACTCGGACACGCCCGGCTGGAGAACAATGGAGCAAGTGGAAGAGAAAGTCGAAGAGGCTTTGCAACTCGACCACCCTAGCCACCGCACCGCAGCAAGACCAACAGTAGCAGGCGACCGTACCGACCCGACAGGCGACTCGAGTTCGGAAGATGGCAGACGCACGCCCGAAAATCTTGTCGACTTGGAAAAGGCAGCTCGGCCTTCGCAGCTCGAGCGCAGAGGGACGGGAGTGGATGTGAAGGGTGCGGAGACCGAGTTTGCGGAACTGCAGCGCGAGTTTTCGAGGACCAGCCAGACGGTAAAGATCACACGGCAGAGTAGTAAGAGGAGTGCCAAGAAGGGAGCGCATGATGTTGAGAAAGCTATCTCATCTGAGTCGAGCGAGGGCGAGCAATTCGACCTCGAAGATACGCTGAGAGGGAACAAGCAGCTGGAAGAAGATTCGGGGATCAAGGGGAAAAAAATAGGAGTGATATGGGACAAGCTTACTGTCAAAGGTATTGGTGGTGTGAAGAATTTCCAGCCGACCTTCCCGGACGCGTTTTGGAATTTCATCAATGTCCCTGGCACTCTGATGCATCTATTCGGGGTTGGTGGGAAGGGGAAGGAGGTCAACATTTTGCAGAACTTCCGGGGTGTGATGAAGCCGGGCGAGATGGTGCTGGTGCTTGGGCGGCCTGGATCTGGATGTACGACGTTTCTGAAGGTGATTGCGAATCAGCGCTTCGGGTACACGAACATCGACGGCGAGGTGCTCTATGGCCCTTTCACGAGCAAAGAGTTTGAGAAGCGGTATCGCGGTGAGGCAGTCTACTGCCAGGAGGACGATGTCCACCACCCGACCCTGACCGTTGGTCAAACGCTCGGGTTCGCACTTGAGACTAAAGTACCTGGTCAGAGACCAGGCGGCATCACGACAAAAGCTTTCCAAAACAAGGTCGTGGACATGCTGCTACGTATGTTTAACATCGCGCACACGAAGAACACCATTGTCGGTAACCCTTTCGTGCGAGGCATTAGTGGAGGAGAACGCAAGAGAGTGTCGATTGCTGAGATGATGATTACTGGGTCTGCTGTCTGCTCCCATGACAACTCTACACGAGGCCTAGACGCTTCGACTGCACTCGACTACGCCAAGTCACTGCGCGTGATCACTAACATCTACAAGACCACCACGTTTGTATCGCTATACCAAGCTTCCGAGAACATTTACTCGCAGTTTGACAAGGTCATGGTCATCGACGAGGGCCGGCAAGTCTTCTTTGGGCCAGCACAGGAAGCGAGAGGATACTTCGAGTCTCTTGGCTTCCTTGAGAAGCCCAGACAGACAACTCCCGACTACCTTACCGGATGTACCGATCGCTTCGAGCGCGAGTACAAGAAGGGCCGAGATGCGAGCAACGCACCTTCATCGCCCGACGACTTGGTCGAAGCATTCCAGCAATCGAAGTACGCCACTCAGCTGGACACTGAGATCTCTCAGTACAAGGAAGTAGTCAGAGAAGAGCAGCAGGTCTTCGAAGACTTCAAGACAGCCGTACTGCAAGGGAAACGCCACGCTCCGAAGAAATCCGTCTACTCGATCCCCTTCTACCTCCAATGCTGGGCATTGATGAAGCGCCAATTCATCCTCAAGTGGCAGGACCGCTTCTCCCTTGTGGTCTCCTGGGGAACATCGATCCTCATCGCGATCATCCTTGGTACAGTTTGGTTGCAAGTCCCACAAACCTCGAGCGGCGCTTTCACTCGAGGCGGTCTGCTCTTCATCGCGCTCCTGTTCAATGCCTTTCAAGCCTTCGGTGAATTGGCTTCGACCATGATTGGCAGACCCATCATAAACAAACACCGCGCTTACACCTTTCACCGACCCTCCGCCCTCTGGATCGCGCAAATTGCGGTCGACCTGGCCTTCTCGGCAGCTCAGATCCTCCTGTTCTCGATCATCGTATACTTCATGTGTGGGTTGGTGCTGGATGCTGGCGCCTTCTTCACTTTTGTGCTCATGATCATTTCTGGGTACCTGGCTATGACGCTATTCTTCCGGACGGTCGGCTGCCTGTGCCCTGACTTCGACTACGCGATGAAGTTCGCAGCCGTCATCATCACGCTCTTCGTGCTGACTAGTGGATATCTGATTCAATGGCAATCAGAGCAGGTCTGGCTACGATGGATCTTCTACATCAACGCTCTTGGCCTGGGCTTTTCGGCACTTATGATGAACGAGTTCAGTAGGATCGATCTGACTTGCGAGGGCGCATCACTCATTCCGTTTGCTGCTGGCTACAGCGATATCAATCACCAGGTCTGTACACTGGCGGGCAGTCAAGCCGGTAACCCACAGGTCAGTGGGACTGCGTACATCGAGCAGAGCTTCACCTACAGTCCCAATCAGCTATGGCGCAACTGGGGTATCATTATTGTCTTGATCATCGGTTTCCTGGCTGCCAATACTTTCCTCGGCGAATACATCAAATGGGGAGCCGGGGGGAAGACTGTGACTTTCTTCGCTCAAGAAGACAAGGAGCGTAAAGAGCTGAATGCCGCCTTGCTTTCAAAGAAGGAAAATCGTAACAGGAAAGATGCTGGCGCTGGCTCTGGTCTGTCCATCGAGTCGAAGGCTATACTCACTTGGGAGAACCTGTGCTACGACGTACCTGTACCTTCTGGCCAGCTTCGACTGCTCAAAGATGTGTTTGGGTACGTGAAGCCTGGCCAGCTGACAGCTCTGATGGGTGCCAGTGGTGCAGGCAAGACTACACTGCTGGATGTACTCGCCTCGCGCAAGAACATTGGAGTCATCTCTGGGGAGAAATTGGTTGATGGTTTGCCTCCTGGAACGGACTTCCAGCGTGGCACCAGCTACGCGGAGCAACTCGATGTGCACGAGGGTACCCAGACTGTGCGTGAAGCTCTACGTTTCTCGGCGGATCTTAGGCAGCCGTACTCGACTCCCCAGGAAGAGAAGTACGCTTATGTAGAGGAAATCATCGCGCTTCTCGAAATGGAAGAAATCGCAGACGCAATCATTGGCGACCCTGAAGCCGGTCTGGCGGTAGAGCAGCGCAAGCGTGTCACCATTGGCGTCGAGCTCGCTGCAAAGCCTGAATTGTTGCTTTTCCTGGACGAGCCAACTTCTGGACTGGACAGCCAGAGCGCTTTCAACATCGTCCGCTTTCTTCGCAAGCTCGCGGCCGCCGGCCAAGCTATCCTGTGCACCATCCACCAACCTAATGCTTCGCTCTTCGAGAACTTCGACCGCTTGCTACTGCTTCAGAAAGGTGGTGAAACTGTGTACTTCGGGGACATCGGCAAAGACGCCCATGTACTTCTCGACTACTTCCGCGCTCATGGCGCCAACTGCCCACCAGACGCCAATCCAGCAGAATGGATGCTTGACGCCATCGGCGCTGGTATGGCTGCTCGCATCGGCGACCGCGACTGGGGCGAGATCTGGCGTGACTCCGACGAGCTGGCTGCGACGAAAGAGGAGATCGTTCGTGTCAAGGAGACGCGCTCGAAAGAGGTCGGCGCTACGCCGAAGAAAGAGGCGAAGGAGTTCGCTACTCCGCTCTGGCACCAGATCAAGATCGTCAATAAGCGCCAGCACAAGGCTTTCTGGCGGTCTCCCAACTACGGCTTCACTCGCTTCTTCAACCACGTCGCCATCGCTTTGCTTACCGGTCTGATGTTCTTGCAACTCGACGACTCGCGCTCATCCTTGCAGTACAGAGTCTTCGTCATTTTCCAGGTGACAGTCTTGCCAGCTCTTATTTTGGCCCAAGTCGAGCCGAAGTACGATCTCAGCCGCCTCATCTATTACCGCGAAGCCGCTTCGAAGACGTACCGGCAATTTCCGTTCGCAATGTCCATGGTCCTTGCCGAAATGCCATACTCTTTGCTTTGCGCTGTTGGCTTCTTCCTGCCAATCTACTACATCCCAGCTTTTAACGAAGCCTCCTCGCGTGCAGGCTATAACTTCTTCATGGTGCTGGTGACGGAGGTCTTTGCAGTTACCCTGGCGCAAATGGTGTCGGCTATCACTCCGAGTACCTTCATTGCCATGTTGCTCAACCCTCCGATCATCATCGTCTTTGCGCTGTTCTGCGGCGTCGCGGTAAGTGCTCGGCAATCCTGCTCGATCCAACTCGGCAACTGACATCGTTCCAGATTCCCAAACCGCAAATTCCCGGCTTCTGGCGCGCCTGGTTGTACCAACTCGATCCCTTCACCCGCTTGATCTCAGGCCTAGTCTCAACCGAGCTCCACGGCCAGCCCGTCGTCTGCACCGAAGGCGAACTGAACCGTTTCACCGCACCCGCTGGCCAAACCTGCGGCGACTATATGCAAGCGTTCTTCGCATCAGGTGGCGCAGGCTACATTGCTGACAACGCGAGTTCCGACTGCGCGTACTGCGCTTACAGCGTTGGCGACCAATTCTACGAGCCTTTGGGTATCAGCTTCAGTACCAGGTGGCGGGACCTGGGTATCTTGATTGCGTTCATTGGGAGCAATCTGGTCTTCTTGTTCTTGGGCTCGAGGTATTTGAACTTCAATCGTAGATAGAGTGGTAGATACGGTGTAGGAAGTGTAGGATTGCGGAAGTCCCGTTCGATCGAACAGCATTAGTGAGTGGAGCATAGTCGCTGAACCACGCGAGATTCTCTGTGACTACGAAGAGCCCTAAGTGAATGTCACCATTTGTATGCTTGGCATCTTGCTCTTGTTGCTGAAAGTCGAATCCGCAATATCTCGTGTCCGGCCAATACTGGGTCCATCCTAGTCACAAAGTCTAGTGGCACTATAGGTCCACTCCTACTTTTGCTGAAAGAGCCGCTTACGTAGGTGGCATAGGTCCGCAACACACGATCATGTGCATAGGCATTGGAAGCATTTCAGATATCGTGGACACAAAGCATGATACCACGATGTTCGTGTCTTCGTCCGCGGAGTGACTTGCTTAAACGAAGGTCAGCTGGACGCTTGATGTCCGAATTGGTTGTAGCGGAATATCGGGCGAGGCGAGAGTCTCATTTACCCAGCCTTCAGTCTCCACCAAACCCTCTCGTAACGACCTATAGGGCATTCTTCGGAATCGGCGGAAATGCCTTCGGTATCAGGCTCTCGAGTGTCGTCTTTGAAGAAAGGAAGTTGTGATGGCTTTACGAGAATCCCACAATCGCGCTGATCAAGCCAATATCCAAGGCGCCATGTCGACACAAGACTCGCGGCCTGTCGGATTTTCGAAAAACATACCACCCAAAGCTTGTCTGCGGTTTCTCGTTCGATTATCGTGTGCGGCCTGAACCTTCCGACATCTCCCAAGCCTGTGCGGTCGCGACGTCACGTCCAGAGACCCACCGACTCCAGCTCTCAGACCCACCGCCCAGTTTGTCCACCAACAGCGACTCTGGAGATCTCCAGAAAGCGAGGAAACTCCACGTGGAGCCGCGCGAGCCCCACGAGCGCCGCCTCGATACCACGGTTTTGTGCCACACGCAAGCGGTGCAAGACTGCGCCCAAAGCTTGTGTCACGCCTGCCGGTGCCTCATCCGTCTCTGCAGCCGCGTCTAGTCGGACGCGAGTCGATGTCGATGGTGCCGTTGGCTCCGAAGCTAGGATATGGGTATCTACGTATGACAAAAGACTACAACCACGCTCTCTTCGGACCTCTTTTCGCTCCTCTCACACCTACCCTCGTTGGCTCTTTCTTTCGCTTTGCTCCGGTCAATGCTGGGAGCAACCCACCGTCAACATGTATACCATCACTAACATCTATGTATTGGCCGCGTTCGGCACGATTGGAGGTGCTCTGTTCGGGTTCGATATCTCGTCCATGTCAGCATGGATCGGGAGCGACCAATACACAGACTACTTCAACCACCCCAACTCTGATCTTCAGGGCGGTGTACGTCGGAATGTCACCAGCAGAAAAGCATACCAGCTGACCAAATCACTAGATCACCGCTTCGATGTCTGCAGGCTCTTTCGCAGGAGCCATCTGTGCCGGTTTCATCTCCGACAAACTTGGTCGCCGCCCTTCTTTGATGATTGCCGCTTGCATCTGGATAGTCGGCGCGGCACTGCAATGCAGCGCACAGAATATCACGCACATGGTCGTTGGGCGTGTCGTCAGCGGTCTGTCCATCGGTATCACGTCTTCCCAGGTCTGCGTGTACCTTGCGGAGCTCGCCCCCGGAAGAATCCGCGGTCGCATTGTTGGAATCCAGCAATGGGCGATTGAATGGGGCATTCTCATGTAAGCTCAGATATCTCTTGCCTTTCGCGGGCCATTACTGACTCGAATTACTAGCATGTACCTCATCTCGTATGGCTGCTCTGTCGGCATGCCTGGAACTCCCGCCGCTTTCCGCATTGCTTGGGGTATTCAGGGCATCCCTGGCATTGTTCTCCTTGGAGCACTATTCTTTTTCCCCGAGTCTCCTCGTTGGTTGGCCAGCCAGGAGCGCTGGGAGGAGTGCCTGGAAACCCTGGCGCTGCTGCACGCAAAGGGCAACCGGGATGACCCTGTCGTTCTGGCCGAATACGCCGAAGTCCAGGAAGCTGCGCGTATTGCCGCTGAGTCCCAGGGCGTCGGCTTCTTCGAGCTCTTCGGTCCTCGCATCTGGAAGCGTACAGCGGCTGGCATGTCCGTTCAGATGTGGCAGCAGCTTCTAGGAGGAAACGTAACAATGTACTACGTCGTTTACGTGTTTTCCATGGCAGGCCTGGTATGTTGTCACTTGAAGTGTGAAAGAGTCGAATCGCCCGAAACTGATATGTGAATCCAGGGCAACAACGCTAGCCTGTACTCGAGCGCCATCCAATACGTGATCTTCCTCGTCACGACTGGCATCATCCTGCCCTGGATCGACCGCATCGGCCGCCGCTTCCTCCTGCTGTCCGGCGCGATCATTTGCTGCATTATCCACTTCGCCATGGCAGCCACGATGGCGGCTTGCGGCCACCACGTCGAGCAGGTGAACGGCAACGAGAACCTGAAGTGGGAGGTGACAAACAAGGCTGCCGGTAAAGCCGTCATCGCCATGTCGTACATCTTCATCGGCATCTACGGTTTCACCTGGGCGCCAACCGGATGGGTGTACTGCTCTGAAGTTTTCCCGCTAAAGTACCGTGCGAAGGGCGTTGGGCTCTCGGCAGCCACGAATTGGATCTTTAACTTTGCTCTGGCGTACTTCGTCGCGCCGGCTTTCACCAACATCCAGTGGAAGACCTACATCATCTTCGGCGTGCTTTGCTTCGCCATGATCTTCCACATCTTCTTCACCTACCCCGAGACCAAAGGCCGCACTCTGGAAGAGATCGACATCGTGTTCGACTCCGACCTCCCGCCTTGGAGAAGCGGGCTGGCCAAGAGCCGGTTCCAGGAGGACTTGGCCGCGGTACAAGAGAAGCAGGCCAGTGTTGGTGGCGAGAGCGTCAAGGGCAAGGAGGATGACACCGACCGTGTGGAGACAGTATAGAGAGCCTTGCGTTGAGTTATGGGTGAGGATTCTGTCAAGTGCTGACGGAAGACTCGGACGGTCGGTAGCGGGCGTCCATCGTCTGATGAGTGTATAGACACGAAGCTACGTTTGTTGCCACGATGTTCTCAGCTCGGAGTCGTACCCTTATCGCTTCTTTGCCTGCGCAGTCCCGTTATGCGACCAGGTACGCCAGAGACCCAACTGTATTTGCCACGTCGGGTGCGCTTGAAAATGGGGTTCCAGCAGCCGAAGTAAAGAGATCCGTCCAAGAGCGAAGTTTTTTCCAAGTTGGTCGTATAGCGCCATCTACATTTGAGTTATTGAGGTGTCCACCACTGTAGGCCGTCTTGCACCCGTTTGTGATCTTGCAGAGTGAGGACGGGTATGCTTGCTACCCTTCGAAGTGTCTGAAAGGGTTCGAAAAGCAGGCAAACTTTGCTGGCACTGCTGAGAACGCTATCGCGATACTGAAGTGAGGTCTGAGAGACATCTCACATCAATTTGTATGCTGTTTGAAGGGTGTTAAAGGTGAAGTTAGGAAATCGGCCAGTAGAAGCGAGAGCGGAGCTCTCGACGAAAGCGCGACTTGGTCTCAATCAACCGCGCGGGCCTTCAGACCCAAGCGTGGTCTAGGTGTCGTTGTAC
>JGI20283J15916_100115_pt1 | contig 37618 bp, 44 predicted proteins | sample Plalitdecfosmids_FD_15916 | JGI IMG/M metagenome (IMG submission 15916) | reverse complement strand
CATTGTCACCGACAGGGTTTGGACGACCCTAGCAACATGCGCAGTTCGTCTCCAGATTCGTGGGCTGCACTTGGAGTAGTGCCCAGACGGGCATCGCCTTGCAGGCAAATGGACGGCACTCTGTTCTGTGGTATTTCGCTCTTTCCTGGTGGAGTGTGGCGCAGCCCGGCGTGGGCTTGGGCGTTATTTGCGCTGGGAGCTTGATGAGGCAGAATGAGATATGAGATAATAGGCGACTGGGCAAGGTGAAGACGAGAGAGAAGAAGCAAAAGTATACGATACGGATTAACAGCCAGCCAAATCAGGTCAAGTCAGTGGCAAATACGCAAAGAGGGGACCTTTTCAAAGAAGCGGGGCATTCTGGGTGCGTCACGGCTTGTGAGTGGTGTGAGGATGGAAGGACACGGCCAAGAACAGTGATATGATAGTGACCAGTTTGTGTCGCCTTTGTGCAGGTGAATTCCAGACAATGCCGGCTTTTCTCCAGGCGGTCAAAGTGATTGTGAGACAAAGCCGGGATCAATGAGCTTCCACAGTTCTTATTGTCGTTGACTCGGGCTTTTGACAATGAAGCGAAATGTGTTGACTCGCTGGATGAACTGCTGGATGGTACTGCTGACCTGACAGATTAGCAGTATCAATCAACTGCTGAGCGCTGTGACCGGCCAAATGAAGGACAGAAGTGTGCCAGACACTGTATGATGCACGACTGTTTGACAGCAGTGTATCGCGAAAGGTAGAAAAGAAGGCGGTGCCGAACGAGCGATGACCGCGATGACGAGCTGAAAGCAAAATGGTATCGAGAAGCAAAGGGAAGCAGTAGCGTTACCTATTCGTCTGTGAGCGTATTCCCCACGAAGCCACACCGTACACTGTCGTTAACCAAAGTCCAAGCGAAGGCTTAGAATATGCAAGCGAGTAGCATGTAGAGAGTGTGCAATACTTGACAGACTCCGAAACAGATAAGGCAGGCGCGATGCACCTCGGGCTCTTCCGAAGCGCCGGCACGTCGTTATACAGTCGGCAGTGGACGACATGCGATTGGCTAAAATTGAATCTCTGTGAGGCTTGACGGCTTCAAGGCTTGCTCCCGCTGGCGTGCCGCAGAACGGATGTTTGACATCTCGACAACACAAGGAGGCCTCGGGCTCAGGAGCGCTTCTGCTCCTCGAATCTCTTGACCAACGTGGGATGCTGGGTTGTCAGAGACTGCCAAGCTTGGAGGCGAGTCCGTTTGAACACCTGTGTATTGTGCACTACCGACCCGACTTATCCAGAAGAGTTGTCAACGTGAACGCCCCTAGTGCAAGGTCAGCAAGCGACGGCGGTACGTATAGGAGGATCTTCAGAGAAGGCTCGCTTGCTCGTATGACCGCTTGCAGAAGTCGGGAGGATGCTGTTCGGCTGCCAGCATGTTCGTTGAGATGCGGCGCTTTTTGGCGGTAGGGTCATGTCTGATCGACAATCTCGTTTGATGACTTGGGGATGCTCTCGGTTGGATCATCCGAAAGATCACCTTTTCAGTTTTCACGTGTCTTTGACTCTTTGCCGCTGCTCTGTGCTTCACGGAGAAGAGTGCTTTGGCGGAGTCTGGCCGGATATATGCCATAGCACCAGGGGAACGTGTAAGGCTCAACTATGTGAGTAAGCGACTGAGTGCTTTCAAAGCAAATTGGACGGTGGGGCCTCAAGAGTCAGTTTTATCTAGATATCTCGACGACTGGGCAGCCTCTACCGCTGCGTCTTCCTTCGCGAAGGATGCAATGCAAGTCATGTTGCTTCGCAGCGATGGATGTATTACCAACTATTCCGCCCTTAGTATAGCGATGATGAGAGAGGTAGTTAGGTACCTTATGCGAAGAAGAATAGTTGAGCAATCCGTACGCCTCATGCTTGTTATCTGCGTCGGAACAAACCATCACATATTGATCTCAGCCTTCCCATCGTCTGCAATTAGCCGACAGGTGTTGTCGACTTACATCTGTGCATTGCGAACAGGATGCGAGATCTGACCACAGCATGAGAGGCACTTCAAACCAACTGGATCGTCGTCGAGCACAGCAGCTGTACACCAGAATTCAACGCAAGACAAGTAATTGAAGATGCCTTTGCAGTAGCTCAAGGACAATCTTGAAGGACCTTTCAACCGCAAGATCGTAATCTCCCAACCTCTTGGCAGGAGAGGGGAGCCATGATTAAGTGATGACCTCGGAATGCGAACAAGTGGCGGCTTGGACGGCTGAGTTACGCATGTAACAGGCTGTGCAACCCACTCTGACACCGTCAAACAGACAGCTGTTGGTCGACCAACATGACTTAGCCCTCGATAAGCCCTACAGTGTTGGTGGCGACATCACTGCGGCCGGTCTCTACTCCATTTCACTTCAATCACTCCTCCAAAAGACCAAGAGTCGCGTCTTTCGGAAGACGAACGCGCTACACGACCTGAAGCCGCAGACAGCTGGAGGCAACAGCCACCTATACTAATGCTTTGATATGGTGATGCTTGCAGTCAATGTCTCACAGGGTAAGTCCAAGCAAGATACCAAGCAATGCAAGTGGTTCCCGTCCTACAAGACCGGGTCTTTGAACTCAAAGCACATTTCAGTGTCTCATAAGGCATGCAAGGCTGACAAATTCAACTAGTATTTACTACGATCTGATACAGCAACACCTCTTCTCTGACCTCGACGATATAGTTGCGCGCAGTCGCCCTCGCAGCCGCTACACTAATAACGCTCTACCTTCTGCTACATTCATTCGCTGCAGGCAGTCCCGACGGCGTTGACACCACTTCAATATCCCTGCAAACGCTTGACCGCTACACGCCTTCGTCATGGCACGCGCAACAAGAGCGCGCACGCGTTGTCAAAGTTACAGCTCTCTACGGCCAAAACAACACTTTATACGAAGCTGCGATCCAGTCGCATGCCGAACACGACCGCATCCACGGGTACGAGACAAAAGTGCTTCACGAAGCAGTGGGAAGCACGCAATGGAGCAAGCCTGCCTACTTGCTCTCGATCTTGGTGCAGGAGCTCGCGAAACCAGTAGACGAGCGCACTGAATGGTTAATGTACGCCCGGACACGGACATAGTAAACCTAGCTCTTTCCGCGCTAACCTTCTCTAATAGGTGGCTAAGCCCAGACACAATCATCCTCAACCCACTCGTTCCTCTCGAAGCCTTCCTCCCTGGCCTGGAATTCGCCTCAACAAACTTCCTCGGTACCCATGACCCGTCAGGCATCAATCCCGGCGTCTTCTTCCTCCGCGTTCATGACTGGAGCTTACGCCTACTAATAGAGATCATCGCTCCACCACGCGAAGCCGGCGTTAGCGCGTTGAAAGCGTACTCCTTCGAGAGGCTCGGAGAATTGTTGACAAGCGCTGAGTGGAGGAGCTGCGTGGTGTATCAACCAAGAAGATGGTGGAACGCTTTACAAACAGATTTGGAGACTTTCGAGGGCAGGAGGGGGGACTTGCTTGTGCACTTCTGGGATTTAGAAGGGGATAAATGGGCTGCAATGGCTAAGACGTTGGATGCGCTTGGACACCGCGCTAGTGGTGGAAACGCTACAGCGGCGAGTGTTGGAGCTTGGAAAAAGCCTTTCGAAGAGACGGGTTATGAGAAGGAAGTACAAGCTTTCTGGAATAGGATGAGGGAGGCTAAACGCTTGCTGGGCAATGCCGCGCCGCGAATGAGCGAGGACGCTGTAAGAAGTGCGGTTGAAAGACTGGGCTGGGTAAGAGATTACCAGAGCGATGAGGAAGAGAAGATGAGCGAAGCATCGCTCGGGGTGACGCAAGCACTGCTTCAAGAGCATCCTGGTTGACGCAGAGCACTTGTTGGCTGCTGGACCGCAAGTTGAGCTTTGCGAGCTCCGCTTTCGCGCCGTTTCTGTTCGATTGTTACATTGCAGAGATACCCTTTTCGCTAAACGCCTTGCGCTGTAGGTACGTAATGAGACACGTTTTGGTCTCCTGCTCCAGCGCTCTCAAGGCCACTCGAATCTCCCGTGTTCGACTCCTCGGCACTCTTGGTACCATCTCCGTATACAAAGCGACAACTACAAATGTATGATATGGTGTCTTTCATCTCGTGTTGCAGAATGCCGTGTTCTGCTTTGCGACCGCACACGAAACGCTGCGATCCTGGCTTAGCGCAAGCGATAGAAGTCATATTGTCAAGCCAGGTCTACTCACCGTTGACAGCTGTACGCTTGCAATCCTCGTCTTACGCCCAAGATCATTTTCAGTCCCGTGGGAATTTTCACCGTGCGACAATAGCGCTGACAATCACAGAGTTCCGCCTGGAACATAGCAATACTGTTAGCGCAAAAGCATCTCGAGACTGTACGGGTCAGGTCGAATTGGCTGAGTACAGCAATAATTCTGCCAAATGTACACAGCTAGCGCTCCTGGCGGCCCTGCCATCGCTTGTCGACCCACACGGCAACCACCATCAACCCTTGACCAGAACAACTCTATCCTGCTGAGACTCATCCGCAGCAAAAGGTGAGCTCTCGCTGCTGGCCACTGGTAACATGTCAGCCTCCGCAAGCAATCCTGAGAGTGTAGGACTATGAGATGACCTACGGCAATGCCATGCTATGCCACCCGAAGATGAACGATCCAACAAAAGCGCCCAGAAAGATCGAGATGATGATGTATCCGTTGAAGTACATGGCCAGCAGCATGACGATGTACGCAACGGCGAATTGCAACATATGGATGAACGCGCGGACGAGCTGCTGGAAGACGTTTGGGGTGAAGGTGCGAGGTTGGGCGGCTTGAGGCTGTACTACGGCGTTGTCGTTTGTCTTTAAATCCGAGCCAATGTCGCTGCTGACACTGCCGACAGTTCCATGTGCTTGTCGTGCTTGGAACGAGCGGGCGATATAAGCGTCATATTCGCGAGAAGCGCGGCGGAGACTTTCGAGGACTATGGCCAGAAGAACAACGCCGATGCACGATCCCGCGAAGCCGCCGGCGGATCTGACGTGCCAGCTGCTGGCAAGGAAGCCTGCGAAGGATCAGCGACCACTGAGTAGCGGTGCGGAGGTCGTGAGGGAGACGCACATGAATCTATGGTGTACCAGTTCCACAGCATCTGTTGAGTGTCAGTCACTTGTAATGGTAGGCATCTACTCCAAATCACCCACCGAGATTTTGCAAGCATCACCATCTCCCATGCCTCCCATACCGCCCATGCCGCCCATGTCCATTGCTGTCGAAGACACTGTCGCGATGCTGGACATGGTGCTGCTGGGAATATCCATCGAGCTGGCCATGCTTGCCACATCCATCGAAGTGGTCATTGACATATCCATCCCTGCAACGTCGATTGATGATAAGAGGGGTGAGTGTAGACGTGGAAGCGGCGTCGACGATCCAGGCCAAAGTGAACGATTGTGAGCTATATATTCAAGAAGAGGTGTTTCAACTCAGGTCTACCAACACTCCAGACCACAGCCTGGAGCTCCGTAACTTGCTCATTCTACCAATAAGCGAGCTTCCCTGCAGCTTGGTGTGAGCAAGTTAACTCACTTGGCGAGCCACGCCAAGGCTCCTTCCTCTCCCCAACCCACAGTGCTAACCTAAGCGACGAGACGATAGGTAACATTATAATAAGCAGAGAAGGCGTCGTCGTAGGAGTCAGAGTGGCGCTCGTACTCCATCGAACTGGTCAAACATCAGCTTCATCCTCGGAACGTTCGATGAATCTTCCTTACTTGGCGATGTACTCAGCCATATCTTGCCCGTAGAAGCAGGCAATGAACGCCAGCGTCGCATCAATCCCAGCAGAAACACCAGAGGAGGTCCAGATGTTGCCATCAGCGGTCCAACGTGCGTGAGGCACCCAGTAGACCTTGGGGTTGGTCGGCACGACAGACGCCCACGCCATCTTGTTCGTGGTCGCCCGCTTACCGTCCAGTACTCCCGCTCTGGAAGCCACTAATGAGCCGGTGCATACCGTGATCAAGTACTTGATCTTCGGAAATGTCTCCTTGACAAAAGCCAGTGTGGAGTTCAGATCTGGGGCGCGCGAGCCCGCTCCGCCAGGGATGAGCAGGACCTCCAAGTCCGAAGGTGCGGTGTTGAAAGTGTAGGTTGGGATGAGCTTCTCGACGAACGTTGTTGAGTTAAGCTTGTTCATAGCCGCCATCTGCGGACGAGTCGTGACTGGATCCAGGGTCTCGGCAATGAAAGACATGTCCGTGTGGTACTGGCGGCCAAGTACTTCCAGCGCGGCGATGGGACCGAAGACGTCGAGAGGTGTGTAGGCGCGGTAGAGCAGGATGCCCCATTTGGTTGGCGCCGTCACGTTGGTCGAGCCTGATCTGGTTAGAACTGTCTCGAGCAGCTAAGCAAAGGCTGTTGAAAGCACTCACAGTAGGGTGGTGGGTAGCCTGTGTAGCTGACATTGTACGGTAAGTCGTCGCTGCGGACGACGCCGACGGTGAAGGTCAGGACGGCTGATACGATGGTGAGAAAGTGCATTTTTACGATTGTTTGAATGGGTGGATGTTTGAAAGTGATTTGGCCAGCTGATGCGCAAGTCCCGGTGGTTCATATGTGCTTTTGACATCTAGCAAGGCTCGTAGTAGTCTGATCCTCCGTCTTGCATTGCACCTACTCATCGCTACTGTATCCTACCCAGTGTCACGCCGAGAGCGTTGGCCGAGAGCATCGAGTGCTGTGAAACATAGACGTCACACCAGCCAATGGTAGGCATGACAAGACTGTCTCTATTACAAGCATGCCTACTCTGATGCAATTTACTTCTCTCCGGTGTACTTACACATCTTTACCTTGGGTCGTAACAGTAGCATCCATGGAATGAATATTGTGATTCGTTGTACCGCTTCTTGAACACGGTAACATTTGTGGATTACAAATGCTTCTGGCGCATGAGACCAAGGTGTGCTGACCCAGCTTGCGGATTGATCGTCTCCGGGAGCACGCGGCCAAGACGGGGTCGAAGACCGCGTCGTTTCAAGAGACGACTGGGAGAAGATCGTTTGCTGTACTGAATGTAGCTGAGTAGTTATGAGCAAGTTCTAGACGCCACTGCTGCACTAGCGCCGCCCGACTGGAACACGTTCCAAAATCGGATGCTTATACCGATCTACTGTATCTCATCTCAATGATTGCGGTTGTTGATGAGTTCGTTGACAGCACGTGCATCATCCCCAGCAGCTCTTTTGATTGCACGCGTCGTCGCCTCGTCCAAGTCTTCCTTCGGTAATCCCAAGATTTCGTTTGCGACTCCCCTGCTCTTCTCGTAATTGCCATTCCCGTCGTCGAAGAAGATGCGAGTGTACATCTGTCGTACATAAGCCATCCGCTCGCCGCCTTTGACGGCTTCGACGGCCTTTGCCCAGCGCTCGCGAGCTGGCTCTTTTGTGATGGACCAGTCTTCGCGTTTGCCACCTGTAACACGCAGGATTGATTCGAGCATGTCATTCTGGGTCAAGGTGAAGGAGTTGACATAGACCAGGCTATCCTTAAAGTGCTTGAGACACTGCTCCTTGTTGCCGTCTTCCGGCTTGATGGGTAGGCTTAGCAGAGCCGCGACCGCACGACCGACTTGCGGCCAAGTTGACGTCGAAATGGGAGTCTTGCCCTCATCGAACAAGGTCACACTCTTATTAGTAATGTCGAAACCGTAAGAAGACGGAATCGCGAGGCTCCACTCGTACCAGAAGCCGGTTGCCACAGCAAGATACGAGCTCTTGCCAAGCTCTTTGATCAGGCTACGCGCTTCGGGTCCCTTCTGGAAACCAGGCACATCGTTCACGATGCCTTCGACTTCGGTATCAGGGCTCCACTCATTGGGCAAGATCCACGGCACCTCAGCTTCTGCCGCCGCGCGAATAAGTTTCTCCGACGTATCTGCGGGTGCTGTCACGCTGAGGGTGATGATAAGAGCATCTTGACCTTTCAGAGCGGCTACGAGAGCGGCGTGGTCATCGTTGTCTGCTCTAGCGACTTTGATGCCGTCCGGAAGAGAACTTTTGCTGTCCGGCCTGCTGATCGCTGTAACGGTGAACTTGCCAGTGTCGATGAGGCACTTGGCCATGAAGCTACCGCTGTTGCCACCGGCCTGCGTAGCAGAATTAGAATTCAAGTGTCTTGTCATGATGGCCAACTTTACTCACACCAACAATGGCGATGTCAGTGAGGTGGTTGCTGCTAGACATGATAGTGGGACTTGATATGCTAGCAATGGATTGATCGATGAAAGGAGTCTTTGCAGGAAATGCTAGAAAACCTGCTAATGGGGTCCCTCCGGGTGAAATACAAACTACTTATATCTTGGGCTTCCTTGTATGTGCAGCAGCTGATCGGGCCCAGGAGGAACACATATCTCCGTCATGGACGACAAGAGATGTCTGCTTTGGTATCCACTGTCATCCATCATCGCGACGTTCCTATCCAGTGAGATCAAAGATTTAGATTCAAAGTTGCCTAGAACTCCATTCACATCGATACTTTAGCTCCTGCGCCTTCGGGTTCTCGGACTTAGCAGTCCACGCTAACCTCCTCTCGTTTCCATAGGCTTGGCGAGGCAAGATCCTGGATGCATGCTCTGAGAAGAACGCCAAAAGGCTGGTAATGAGACCGCTCCAGCGCCTAGTGTCGTGATACCACTTTAGCAGGGATACTGGAACTCAAGATTGGCGCAGCCACTCGGCCTGGGAGGAACATGAACGGGGCTTCTAAGAGTTGAGGTCATCCGTTGGAATGAGTCCTTCGTCTCAATGGTGCAGTTTCGACTTCAACGTGAGAACGCGATGAATACTTGGTGCCTTGAAGGATAGCACGTAGCATCAATCTGTCAGGCTTGGAATTGAGTATGGTGAGTCTCTAGTGAGAAGAGATTCGGCAACAGAAGTGAGATGCGTCCGTGGCCTCCCAATCTTGCCTTATTATAAGATGCCTGACGATATCGGCGAGCATTCGTGCCGACCCCGGCCGAGCTCGCAGCAAGCTTCGACTTCACCAATGTTTGTGCGGTGAGCCATACAGCGAGATATTTTAAGATACGACAGAATTTGTCTTTCACCTCCTCCTTCCCCAAGCGACTGCAGACATCGCGGCAATGTCTGCCTCGCTACCTGGTAGTAGGGAACTGCCAGCGTCTCAATATGACCTGAACACATACTGGGGTCGCGTGAGGCACTCCGCAGACCTATCCGACCCAAGGTGAGACGCAACGACAGCAGACTTCCAAACATTACGATCCTGCAATGGGTCAGTATACGCCCGTTGTCTTCCTTCCAAGCAGCCTTTACTACTCTGGTCGCACCCACTGATCGCCGCGTCTCAATGTCTAACATTCGTCCAGGACTCTCTTCACCTCAAGCGCCGGCCTCGAACATGCCAAAAGCCTTGTCACGCAATACAAGCAAGGCAAGCTTTCTGTCATGACACCTGAACTCTGGAGCGCAAAGAAGACGATAGATAGCACCTTGCACCCAGGTCCGTTCTCTTCCGCACAGCCACGCGACGCTGTGCCGTCCACTGATTCCACCCAGATACCGGTCTCCCCGTTCTCCTTCCCTTCCGCATGTCCGCCTTCGTACTCTCCAACTTGGTCGTAACGGCCGGCATGCTCACTCCCAATCTCTCCACGACTGGCACCCTCGCATGGCAGATAACTAACCAGTCGTTAAACGTCGCCATCAACTCCTCCAACGCCAACAAATCCACACCCCTCTCCTACCCTACTCTGGCCAAATCCTACTGCTTAGCGGTCGGAGCTTCCTGTGGCGTGGCACTGGGCCTCAACTCTCTCGTACCGCGGCTGCGAGGCCTAAGTCCCGGCGCCCGCACTATATTGACGAGACTGGTACCTTTCGCCGCAGTGGCGAGCGCAGGAGCACTGAACGTCTTCCTCATGCGCGGCGAAGAGATCCGTCTAGGCATTGACGTCTACCCATCCGAATCACCTGCCACCCGCGAGAAGCGCGAAGCCGCAAACCTCCCACTCGAGCCCGTGGGCAAGAGCCAGAAAGCCGCCACCCTTGCTGTGGGCGAGACGGCTCTCTCGCGCGTGCTGAACGCTACGCCTATCATGGTGCTGCCGCCACTGATACTCGTGCGCCTACAACGCACGGCTTGGCTGCAGCAGAGACCGCGGATGGTGCTGCCGGTGAATCTGGGCTTGATCTTGACCACGTCGATCTTCGCACTGCCTTTGGCTTTGGCGGCGTTTCCGCAGCGCCAAGCCGTGCAGGCGAAGACGCTGGAGGAGAGATTTTGGGACAAGGGCGGCGAGAATGGGTTGGTGGAGTTTAATCGTGGGATCTGATTGTGCGCTTTGCTTGTCGTGACATAAACTGTAGAGAGACCTTTGACGGACATGGGATCGCAGTTTGCCATGCGAGTATGAAAAGGCAAGAGATCCGATGCTGGGTCTGGCAAGTTGTGCAAAAGCATTGCCGTTTGCACCATACCTGGTTTCTCAGGATGTCGACGAGGATTCTCACTGCTCGGCAGGTGCTGGGAAAGAAATGGCGCTGGCCACGAGGACCTCTTACAGCTACCGACTATTTCCGCACGTTCTCAGCAGCTGGCTGTTAACAACAAGTACTATATGATGACCCGAATTATCTCCGCCTCATCGTTAATGAACTCATGAAGATCACATGTATTCTTCGAGAACGAGATAGAAAGTCCCAGTAGCTCGGCATCCTTGCATTCATTCGCATTCAGTCTCGCATAGGCGCCTGAGTTTTCCACTCCCTACTTCAGAGTGGCGACTAAGTTGGACTGTTCGGATCTATATACACCCCCACTCATCTTACCTCGCTCGCATCTTTTCTACGAGGGCTCTTGCCTTCCATACACCTATGGTCGCGTGCGAGTGTCTTGCCGTCTCCCTGTGCTGCGCTATGCCGTTGTACAAAAGAGACCTCTTCCATTCCCCGCTCATCTGCGCCCGTAGTACTGCTCGTGCGAGACTAGAGTCAGCCTCGCCCGCGAGCGCCGAACATGCTAGGTCGTGTGATGCATTCCCATCTCAACAAAACCCGAAGCTCGCGTCTGCGCCGAGCACCACATCCGCGCCACACCAGCAGAAGCGCACAGCGCTGTCCCTCGTAAAAATCCCTCGATCCTTCCCTTCAAGCATCAACAGCCACAGGCTTCACATCCTTCTTCTCCTGCTGCTGGCGATCCAGTGGCGCAGCATGCAACGCCGGTTTCGCATGCATCCCCATTTTCCCCGTCCGCTTCCTCTCCAACGCCTCAATGACCCACTGCCCCACCTCACGATCCACGAAACCGTCCGCGTCGGCTTTCGCCACAGGAACATTGGGGATCTCGCCGTTACCTTTCGCAGCGGCTTCTTCGGCGGCTTCTTCGTCTTCTTCGGTGATCGTGTCGGGTTTCAACAAGGGCGCGAGCCAGGCGTGCTGGAGTAGCATGGGGTAGGTGGGCCGCAAGTTGGGGATCTTATTGAGGCAGCCTGCGACGAAGTCTCGCGCGGCTTCGGAGAAGTTTTCTTCCGGGAGATCGGGGGGTTCGCCGTCGACGATTGCCTGGGAGAAGTGTTATTTGAAGATTCTGGATTGGCATGTTTTGCAAAAACTTACGGAAAGCTGGCTGAAGATGTTGTCGTAGGTTTCTGGCGGGTAAGGGTAGCGGCCGAGCGCGCACTCGATGATCGAGAGACCCAGCGACCAAATGTCCGACTGCACGCTGTAGGTCCCGCCGCCGGGGTTTGCGCCTGCTTGAGCCACGCCGCCACCGGAAATTCTTTCGGGCGCCATGTACGACTGACAACCGATGTTCGTTTTTGCAATGGACGCGACGAGATTCCCGCTGACGCCGAAATCACAGATTTTGATGTCTCCGCGCGTGTTAACGAGGATGTTGGTGGGCTTGACGTCGCGGTGGATGATGTTGTGGTCTTCCTTCAGCGCTTTCAAACCTTGTACTGTCGCCAATGTTATTTTTTGGAGTACGCCTTCGGGCACGCCGTCGCCATAGATCTTGTCCACGGAGCCACCATCCATATACTCCATGCAGATGTAGACGGCACCTTCCTGGAAGAAGGCGCCGTAAAAGTCGACGATATAAGGCGACGCGCAGCGGTGCAGGATGTCCAGTTCCATGATGATGGTCTGGAATTTCGAGTCCTCCAACTCCAATCGCATCTCTTTCATCGCCATGACTAGGCCTGAACCGCCTCGTGCGGTATCTTCGCCCTGCTCTGTCGAGCCATCAGGTTCATCGGCATTAGGTCCTCGTGCTTTGTTACCCGCCAAACCTTGACCCGGCCGTCGCATCTTCGGGCGAGAGTGACGGACCTTATACACGGTGCCGTAGTTTCCCTTGCCCAGTTCGTCAAGCGTGTCGACCTCGTCTAAGCTTATGCTAAAGGTCTTGCCAGAGGTGAATTCAATACCTTTGTTGTTCAGGGTAGCCTTGCCGGCGAACTTCAGGGCACCAGTCTTTGGGTCGAGGAATTGTGCATATTTCTCCATCTGCGTCTGCTCTTTTGGCCTTTCCTGCGGGGCATCTCCATTCGCTTGATCTGCACCTCCACCACCCATTTGTGAAAGTGAAAGGCCGGGCTTCTTACGCCCAGGTCCTGTTGCGGGAGGTGGAGCAGCGCCTGGAAGACCGCCAGGCAACTTCATGCCTCTTCTCTCGGCCATCGAAGGAGCCTTGCCGGGTACTGCGGGCGAGGAAGCGGCATTGTGCGGACTCGGTCGGTTGAGATGCGGTGGCAGCTTGAAGTTGGCTGGAATACCAGACGGACCGGGCGATTGCACTGAGGGTCCCGCTGGGCCGCTCGGTCCACCGTTCGGTTGTGCCTGTCCCGGTTTCGGCGCGTTTGCTCGTGATAATGAAAATGCCTTCATCTTAGCCGCAATATCCGAGTTCATCTGGGGAGGTCCTCTATTCGGTAGGGGACCTCCTGCCGGTCTTCTGGCTGCGTTGAGGCTGCCGAGTGGCGTTGAGGATGGGGTCATCTTAGCGGTTGTTGCGGAAGTCATGTCGGATGAGCTGCGCGGTGACATCTGGTTGCGACCAGGGCTGTCGAGAGGTGGAGGAGACGAGGCATCGGACGCAGAGTCTGGCGAGGAGGGAGATGCCAAAGGGCTATCCTCGCTGTCGGTCATGGTGGGGCAGCGGAGGAGAGGATGCGGGGTGTTGGTGGAAGGCGGTGGTGGGGAAGGGGTGCCGGGAGGAGTGAGGTCTGCACTGAGTAGCGCCACTACACTTGTGATACGGTCGTTTAGTCGAGTGGTTGCGGTATTGGCAAATGTCGAGTATTCACAGTCCGCGTGTCAAGACGCAGAGTTGGCGGAAAGTTGATGTGGCTGTGCGATGGAGTAATCGCCGAGTGAACATCAGTCAATCACGGGAGAGGGCGGGTAGGTAGGGCGAATGACTCGACCCGTGGCAGGTATCTGCTGGGAGTGGTTTGCTGAGATCGCGATGCTGTAGCAATCGTTGAGATGTCTTGATTGTCGTAGGAAAAGCAATAATCCTTGATGGCAGCGGACGGGTTGCTGGCGATGGCGTGCCAGCGTTATGTAGCGCTCGTCGGCGGACCCGAGGGCGAATTGTTGGCTTTTAGTCTGCGCCTTAGAACGTCGCTAACAAGTCCGAGAATGCGTGCAATTTGAGAGAGAGAGTGAAGCGAGCAGTGCGGGCATAAGAACAGATCGATATTCGACGATGACATCTTGGCATAGACCGCTATCAATCTCCTCCTCTACGCGTGCATGTCTGGCGTTGATGGACAAGATGACGTGGAGACGATCAGAACGTTACTGTTGACCGTTTCTTCGCGACGATCGATGAGACAGCAGCTTCATGGTGGATGCTGAGGAACGTCTCCAAGGCCCGCGTCGAGGGGTATGTCAAGAGTGACGGGTGATACGGAACAACTTCTACCTTCGGCCTTGAGGAGTATTGTCTTCAAGCGAACATGGAAGTCATTCCAATGTACTCTAGAGAGTTCGTCGTCCACATGTCTGTATACCCACTCATATGCTCAGCCTCGCGATCGTCACGCAGAAAAGCCGGGTTCAGTCGTCTCCAGAAACGTGGATGCGCGTCAGATCTGATAGCCATGTCTGTGGCTTGTGCCTGGGTCGCTCTTTCTATACGCAGCCAAGCGCCGCGCCGCGCCTCTCAAGGAAACTTGCGCTCAACCCGGCACTGGCTGCCAACTCTCGCGTACAGACGACTCCTCTCCATCATACCATTGAGAGACGGAAGAGAGAAGATGTGCTGTTTGTGTACCGTTGTCCAGGGCGCAGTCAATTGATTTGGCACGACCATCGACATCACTCCTACACGCCCTAGCATCTCCGCCCTAAGGGCACCCAACAGCTGAACCGCCAAAAGCAATCGCGACTGGATAAACGCGTCAAATACCCACGGTACTGGTGCACATCCGATAAATACTCCTGCCGAACTCTTATAGTCGACGACCATCAAGATGCCTTTCTTCGAATCCCCCACCTCCTTCCGCCTACGCGAGCTCGCCGCCAGCACCACCGCCCACTTCCTCAGCCGCCGCACCCTAGACCCCGAACAATCCCCCTTCTTAGCAACCGCCGCCAACACCACGATGGAGATCCTCAAGAAAGGTGGCAAGAACCTGCCTCCGCACGCCTCGCACCCCAACTTCCTTAACCTCGCCGGACTCGTCAGCGAAGCCGTGCTCGAAGTTGTCTTTGTCGCCCTGCCCGGTTTCCTGGTCGCCTACACTGGCATGTTCGACGCCAACAGTCAGAAATTCGTCGCCGAGCTGAATACCATGGTCTTCACGCCTTGTCTGATCTTCACCAAACTGGCCTCCCAACTGAATGCCGATAAGCTGGCGGATCTGGCCGTGATCCCGTTCATCTTCGTCGCGCAGACGCTGATTTCGTTCTGCTGCGCGCAGGCGATGGCAAGAGTGTGGGGATTCGGACACAAGAAGATGCAGAAGAATTTCATTCTCGCCATGGGAGTTTTTGGAAACTCCAATTCATTGCCGATTTCGCTGGTGATCTCGTTGAGTAAAACGATCTCTGGGTTGCATTGGGATAAGGTGCCTGGGGATAACGACAACGAGGTTGCTGCGAGAGGCATTCTGTACTTGTTGATCTTCCAGCAGTTGGGTCAACTCCTGCGATGGACGTGGGGATATAGTGTGCTGCTCAAGCCAGCTTCGGCTTATGAAGAAGAGGATCGCATGGAGGGGTCCGAGGAGGACCGGGAGGTAGAAGAGGGCAGGTACAGAGATGACCCAGAGCTCGAGGTCGGACTGAATGGCAACGGCATGCACAAGGGCAAGAACACAGATTCTGGATTCAGCTCCTCGCGCTCCGCCAGTATCACGTCCGCGTCCGAAGACGACTACCACCCAGAAGACCCTCTCATCCCTGCCACACCCGCGAACGGCAACATTATCTCCGAAGAACCGCGCAATCAAGACTACCATCAAGACGGCCACAGCTCCCCTCAGACCTCCTTTACCCGCAACCGCTCCACCGGCCACATAACCACTTTTCCTAATTTCTCTGCCTCCTCGCGCAAATCCTCCACCCAGCCCACAGCCTGGAAGACCCCCTTCCTCCGCCTCCGCTCCTATCTCCTCCACCTCTGGGTCCGTTTCTCCTCCACCGTCTCCACTTTCGCCTCAAATGCCTTCCGCCGTCTCCCTCCAGGCCTCCAAAAAGTCCTCGCAACAATCCACAGCTACCACGTCGGTTTCTGGAAAGGCGTCTGGCGCCAAATGAACCCTCCCCTCTGGGCCATGCTTGCCGCGCTCCTCGTCGCTTCGATCCCCGCGCTGCAGCACCTCTTCTTCACCCCGGGCACACTCGTGAACAACTCCCTAACCCGCGCCGTCAGCCAAACCGGTTCCGTCGCTGTCCCTCTAATCCTCGTCGTGCTCGGCGCAAACCTCGCCCGCTCCACCCTCCCCCAAGACCAACTCGCTACCACCCCCGCCGCGAAAGCCGAAGAGCGGCGCTTATTGTACGCCTCCTTACTATCCCGCATGGTCTTGCCAACCATCCTAATGGCTCCTTTGCTGGCGGTATTTGCGAAGTTCGTCCCCGTCTCGATTCTGGACGATCCGATCTTCGTGATTGTGTGTTTCCTGCTTACGGGCGCGCCGAGTGCGTTGCAACTGGCGCAGATTTGCCAGATCAATGGGGTTTTCATGGGCGCGATGAGTAATCTGTTGGTGGCGAGTTATGTCGGGGCGATCTTCCCGAGTACGCTTGTGTTGGTTATGTTGGCGCTTGAGGTTGTTGAGTGGGCTGCTCAGGGGTGAGGAGGGGATGCGGAAGATGGGTGGTTATATCGATCTTTTGACTACTACTGCTGAGCTGGGATAGGGTGGTATTCTGCGGCGGCCAAGGTTTGAGGATACAGTGCTCAACCATATTGGGCTGGTGGAGGAACGTCTGGGCTTGACGGACGGTGGAAGCACGACTGCGAGCGCATCCGGGAAAGGCCTTTGGAGCTTCAGCATATGTGGCGCTCGAGTCATCCAGTCGACTATGGGGTCTTCGTGGATAGGACGATTTCGAGGACGGAAGCGCTGGGCGCTTGCCTACTACTGTCAAGGGTGATGATGGAGTTCCCTGAAAATGGCGCTGGTGGCTTGTATGTACCGTATATCTGGGCTGCTCTTTCTGTCCTAAGCATACATTGAGCTCAGACCTTCACGTCACCGATCAATGGCGAGAAATGTCGTCCCTTCCATATCCGGACATGACTTCACATTCCTAAAGTTCAACATCCCCAGAAACGGCTCCTTCCACGTCGCGTGGGGCGATTTCGCGGCTCGCGGGATCGCGATACGAGGCGTCGAGGGGGACTGTACTGCATTTAGCCATGCAGGGGACGTCTTGATCGAGACTTTGCTCGATGTCAATATCGACTGCACCTATTGCTTGCAAGCTGGACTTGGCGTGTTGTCTGGACTCGGTGGACGCTTGTGTGTGGTTTATTGCATTGCCATCGGCTACGTTGGACCCCGCTGTGTCGTCGACTGTTCGCCGCCGCTCCCGAACTCGCTGCCGCCGCCGTCTCCGTGAGAGCTTGCGGTCAGGTGAAGTCGACTTGAGGGAGTGGACGTGTTGCTGTATAGACTGGACTCGACGTCGACGACTCTCCGGGCCATCGAGGAGGAGTATTGCAGTGTCCGCCAATAATTCCGGCGAGGGTTTGCTACACCAGCGACTACGATCCATGTAACGCGATCCACCTGCCCACCTTTACCTTACAACATCCACCACCATGGCGGATCCCAACAATGCGGAGCTACAAGCTCGCCTTGAGGCGCTAGACCACGAATTCGAAGACGGCGACATCACCCGCAAAGGCTACGAGAAGCGGCGCACAATGATCCTCTCGCAATTCCTCAGTCCCACAGAAGGCGAGAATGCTCTACGCGTACACGATGCACAGGATACCTCGCATCCGGGCAACGGGAACTGGGGTGCGTACGAGCAGGAGCGGGAACGAGAGGCAGGCGGGAGTGATATAGGATACACGCTACAGATGCAGCCGCCAACGCCGGGCTACGATGCCGGCCCGCCGAGCCAGGTGCAGAGGTTCCAGGAGCGGGAGATGGGCATGCGGCGGCAGAGTTCGTCCGGGATGTTGGGACCTGGCGCGGCGCAAGGGCAGGGAGGACCGCCAAGCCGGCCAGAGAGCCGGGGCAGTTACTACGGCAGTAGTAATGACGGCGCCAATACTATGACGGGCTCGGACTACGCCTTCAACCCTGAAGCTCGCACCCCGCCTGCAGATGCGCAGTGGGGAGGGGTGCCGCAGAGTCCGGGCGGGAACAGCAGGTTGAGCACGATGATGGATTCGCAGGGGTATTTCTCGGATTTTGCAGGCCAGCATATGGGAGATCAGAAGGTGAGGCATGAGAGCTACGGAGGGCCGCAGCGGTATTCGATGGGCGAGGCATTTTCTCCCAGCGCGGGGATTCCGCCGCCGTTGATGGGGGATCCGCTCGCGACGGCGGCGGTGGTGCATCAGCTCCCTCTCGAGCCGAGAGATGTGCCATTCGCGGTGTATGATCCGCATAATGGAAATGTACCCATGTCGAAGTTCGACAATATTGGAGCAGTGCTACGGCATCGGGGGAAGATGCAGGCGAGGCAGCCGGCTTATTGGGTCTTGGATTCGAAGGGTAGGGAGACGAGCTCAATTACGTGGGAGAAGCTCACCAGCCGCGCGGAGAAGGTCGCGCAGTTGATCCGGGATAAGTCGAATCTGTACCGCGGGGATCGCGTGGCATTGGTCTATCGCGAAACGGAGGTGATAGACTTTGCGATCGCACTACTGGGCTGCTTTATTGCCGGCGTGGTTGCCGTACCGATCAATAATGTCGATGACTATCAGAAACTCAGCCTGCTGCTCACAACTACGCAAGCACATCTGGCGCTCACGACTGACAACAATCTGAAAGCCTTCCATCGAGATATCTCAGCACAGCGGCTTAAGTGGCCGACGGGCGTCGAGTGGTGGAAGACGAACGAGTTCGGTTCGTATCATCCGAAGAAGAAGGACGAGGGCGCGCCGCTGCAGGTCCCGGATCTGGCGTATATCGAGTTCTCGAGAGCGCCGACGGGGGATTTGAGAGGTGTGGTGCTCAGCCATCGTACGATCATGCATCAGATGGCTTGTCTGAGCGCGATCGTGAGTACTGTGCCGTCGGGAGAAGGCCAGACGGATACTTTCGCGGCGGGCTTGCGCAATGCGGATGGCTCGTTCGTGGCGCCGAGACCGACGAGGAACGAGAATATTATCTCCTACCTAGATCCGCGAGAGGGCTGCGGGCTGATCTTGGGTGTGCTGCTGGGTGTTTACGGCGGCCATACGACGATCTGGACGGAGAGCAAGACCGTCGACACGCCTGGCATGTATGCGCATCTGATCACCAAGTACAAAGCCACGGTCATGGTGGCGGACTACCCTGGCTTGAAACGCGCAGCGTACAACTACCAACAGGACCCCATGAGCACGCGGAACTTCAAGAAGAACATGGAGCCGAACTTCGCCTCAGTCAAGCTTTGTCTGATCGACTGCCTTACAGTGGACTCGGAGTTTCACGAGATACTTGCGGATCGGTGGTTGAGACCTATGCGAAATCCGAGAGCGAGGGAGCTGGTGACGCCTATGCTGTGCTTACCAGAGCACGGCGGGATGATCATCTCTGTGCGAGACTGGCTGGGCGGCGAAGAGCGCATGGGCTGCGAACTTAACATTGAAGATAGCCAAGATGACAGCAGCGACGAGGGCGCGATGAACAGCCCTACGAACAGTGCAGGCGGTGGGTTCAAGAGTTTGCTCGACGGCGCTAATAGCGAGGCTAAGCGTGGCAAGAAGCGGAGACGGAATGAGTTGAGTGAAGTGTTGCTCGACAAAGAAAGCCTCAAAACTAACGAAGTGGTCGTGCTGGCTATGGGCGACGATGCGAAGAAGCGCGTCAATGAGCCGGGAACTGTACGCGCGGGCGCGTTCGGCTACCCTCTCCCTGACGCCACGATGGCGCTTGTCGATCCTGAGACAAACTTGCTCTGCGCACCCTTCACCGTGGGTGAGATCTGGGTCGACTCGCCCTCGCTTTCGGGAGGCTTTTGGGCGCTGCCAAAACATACCGAGACGATCTTCCACGCGCGGCCGTACAGGTTTGTCGAAGGCAGTCCCACACCGGTCCTCGTTGAGCCGGAGTTCCTGCGTACTGGACTGCTGGGATGTATCATCGAAGGCAAGATCTACGTGCTAGGCCTCTACGAGGATCGAATACGGCAAAGAGTCGAATGGGTGGAACACGGCGTGCAAGAGCACGAGCATCGATATTTCTTCGTGCAGCACTTGGTCGTCAGCATCTTGAAGACTGTGCCGAAGATTTACGACTGCTCGGCTTTCGACGCCCATGTAAATGGCGAGTACTTGCCGATTATTCTTATCGAGACGCAGGCTGCGAGCACAGCGCCGACAACGACTGGAGGTCCGCCACGGCAGTTGGATATCCCGTTCTTGGACTCGCTAAGTGAGAGGGTCATGGAGGTGTTGTATCAGGAGCATCATTTGAGGATTTACTGCGTGATGATGACTGCGCCGAATACGCTTCCGAGGGTTGTGAAGAACGGGAGGCGCGATATCGGCAACATGCTTTGCCGTAAGGAGTTCGACAACGGCTCGTTGCCATGCGTGCATGTCAAGTTCGGCGTCGAGCGCGCCGTGCAAAACTTGCCTCTTGGGGATGATCCGGCAGGCGGGATCTGGTCGCCTCTGGCCAGTCAGGTGCGCCAGGATATGCTGGCGCTTCATGCGGACAAGCAGTACTCTGGAGTAGATCACCGGGAAGTTGTGATCGACGACCGCACTAGCACGCCGCTGAACCAGTTCAGTAACATACACGACTTGATGCAATGGCGAGTTTCGCGGCAGGCGGAAGAGCTGGCATACTGTTCGATCGATGGGCGAGGCAGGGAAGGCAAGGGCATCACGTGGAAGAAATTTGACACAAAAGTCGCCGGCGTGGCCATGTACCTCAAGAACAAGGTCAAGGTGCAACCGGGCGACCATTTGTTGCTCATGTACACGCATTCAGAGGACTTTGTCTTCGCGGTGCATGCGTGTATCTGCTTGGGCGCCATTGCGGTTCCCATGGCGCCGCTGGATTCGAATCGCTTGAGTGAGGATGCGCCTGCGCTGTTGCATATGATGGTGGATTTCCGGATTAAGGCGGTCTTGACTAATGCGGATGTGGATCAGTTGTTGAAGCAGAAGGCGGTCAGTCAGCATCTGAAGCAGTCGGCGTTGATCTTGAAGGTCAATATTCCTCCAACTTACAACACTACGAAGCCGCCGAAGCAGTCGCATGGATGCAGGGATTTGGGTCTTACGATACGTCCAGCCTGGATACAGCCCGGCTACCCAGTAGTCATCTGGACATACTGGACGCCAGACCAACGCCGCATCGCAGTCCAGCTCGGCCACGACACTCTCATGGCTCTCTGCAAAGTCCAAAAAGAGACCTGCCAAATGACCTCGACTCGCCCCGTCCTAGGCTGCGTCCGCAGTACCATGGGGCTCGGCTTCCTCCACACCTGCCTCATGGGCGTCTTCCTTGCCACCCCAACCTACCTCGTATCCCCCGTCGACTTCGCCAGCAACCCCAACCTCTTCTTCCAAACCCTCTCCCGCTACAAAATCAAAGACACCTACGCTACAGCGCAGATGCTCGACCACGCCATCGCGCACGCCGCGGGGAAGACCTCCGCGCTCCACGAACTCAAAAACCTCATGATCTCCACCGACCAGCGCCCGCGCATGGACGTCTACCAGAAAGTCCGCCTCGCCTTTGCCCAGGCGGGACTCGACCGTACTGCTATCAACACGATCTACTCCCACGTCCTCAACCCCATGGTCGCCAGCCGCAGCTACATGTGCATCGAACCCATCGAACTCTACCTCGACCCCTCATCCCTACGTCGAGGCCTCATCGTGCCTGTAGACCCGGACCAGGAACCTTTCGCTCTGCGCTTGCAGGACTCGGGCATGGTGCCCGTGAGCACGCAGATCTCGATCGTAAATCCCGAAACCAACCGACTGTGTCTCGTGGGCGAGTATGGCGAGATCTGGGTGCAGTCGGAGGCGAATGCGCATGCGTTTTATGGGAGTAAGGATATGTTTGATGCGGAGCGGTTTAATGGGAGGACTGTGGATGGCGATCCTGGCGTGCGGTATGTGAGGACGGGGGATCTGGGGTTTTTGCATAGTGTTAGCAGACCTATTGGGCCGGGCGGAAATATGGTGGAGATGCAGGTTTTGTTTGTGTTGGGCGGGATTGGCGAGACTTTCGAGGTCAATGGACTACAGCATTTCCCGGTAGATGTTGAGGCGAGCGTGGAGAGGTGTCATCGCGCGCTCGTCAGGGGAGGGTGGTGAGTCCTTGATTCCTCCTGCAATGACTCGAGGGAGTACCTGCTGACGCATCCAACAGCGCCATCTTCCAAGCGGGCTCTCTTCTGGTCCTCATCGCCGAAGTTCGCACGCGCGCCTTCCTCGCCTCTCTCGTCCCCGTCATCGTCAATGCGGTCCTCAACGAGCACCAACTCGTCCTCGACATCGTCGCTTTCGTCGCACTCGGCGACTTCCCCCGCTCAAGACTAGGCGAGAAGCAGCGAGGCAAAATCCTCGCATCCTGGGTAAGCAGGAAAATGCGCACAATCGCGCAATTCAGCATCCGCGACCCAGACGCCGAAGGGAGTGTCGGCACCGCCGTTCCGGAAGAAGCAATGGGCAGACGAGGCAGCGCACAGAGCGGACGAGCAAGCTTGAGACGGCCACCCGGAACAGGAGCTAGTAGCCTTCGACATGCCGAAAGTCTCAGTCAAATGCCAGTAGAGGAAGAGGCTATGCCGCCACTCGACCATCTGCGCCTACATACGCAAGAGCCAAGCCAATACGACGGCGCGCAGGACTTGGGCTATCCGCCTGCCGTTGCCGAAGACTCCCGCGACGACCACACACCTACGAATGAGAACCCTCAACCCCTACAACTTAACACGACTCTCGACTACTCGCCAGTTGAACTCGGTACGGGAGACTCTGACTCCCCCAATCTGCATTTCCACGCCCGCCCGATTTCTGAGCAGCCTGCCGGTGATCTATCGGCGTTCGATTTCAACCCCGGTTTCACGCCTGCTGCCCCGCCGCCGAGGGTGCATCCGCCTATTGCGCCTGCAGCCGGCGGAGGGTATGCAAGGTACGGTGACGCGAGTCCGGTCGAGGTACCGAGGGGTTTGAATGGCGGTGGGGGGTTGAGGGTTGCTAATCGCAGTAGTGGGGATAGTGAAGATTGGGGCGCTGAGGCGTTGAGGCAGATGGACTTTGGGAGGGGTTGAAAGTAGAGAAGGTTGCTTGGATTGTTGGACAGGCATGATTGGATATGGAAATGGCACCTGAAGCGGTTGATTCATGACATGGCATTAGCGGCGATCGCAATTTTGGAGCTGGATGCCGAGGAGGCGTTTGCGTAGTGCACATCCACCGCTTCCTGCATATCGGACGGTTTTTCTCTGGAAGTTGACCTTCGAGCTTGTGTTTCGTGACCCCGTCAGGATCCAGCGCCGGCGGAAGCAAAGTCGCGATTTCTGTTAGCAGTGTATGTAGATTACTCGCTACTCTGGCCCCGGCGCACACAAAAGCTCTTACGCGACTGGAATGATGATTCATACCTACCACCAACATCCTAACCATGGCTTCGACCTTGGAAAACACATACAGCTTTCGTACAATCGCGACCAGCGCGCACCCGACATGCTGCTCGCAAATTGACGCAGTCGTCACCGCCTCGATTGCAAACTCACACTCGGCAGACAGCAACCCGCCACACATCTCCTGGACGTCCATCTGCGCTCACCACATCGACCACGTCGCCGGCGGTATTGCAAGCCTTGAGACCCACCCGAACCACCGAATGGTCATTGCCGGAACCACGAAGATACTATATTTAACACAGTATCTCTGCAGTCTCCTGGCCAGCGCAATGAACGAGGGTATCTTTGAAGGAAACTCTCGATAGGGCTAAAGGATTCATGGGGGAACTGAGGGTGCTGTGCTGGCGATACATCAGGATCGTTGAGTTGCGTATAGGAAAATTGGAAGGGAGAAGAATTGAAAAGGGTGGCTTCGATAGTGGGCAGATGAGGGAAGAATCGTAGACAGCGAACTCATGATACAAGTGAATACATGAGATGCCTTCTCGAATCTTTGTTGCGGTTATAGAAGCTCTGGTGGTACCGTAGTCTCGAGAGCGGAGATTAGATGTCGTGCGACAAGGTGTGAAGTTGACGACCACTGTGGCTGCCCACAGGTGGAAGGAGCCGCGAACGCCCTTCCCTACACTGACCTAAGGAAGCAAAACTCAATATCGACCTCGCCTGTATCCTCATCTCAATGCGACACGGTTCGAAGTAACGCACTGCGTAATGCATATCAATTAGAGATTGTGTACACGTTCTCTGCCTTGTGTTCTATCGCCGGTAGTAATCTCCGACAATCTCCGGGTTCTTTCCTGGTCGCCGTTCATCAGCCGCTCCTTCACCACTGACACTCTCACATTATGTACGATTTCGTCCGATCTTTCATGTCGAAATCGTGTGAAGACATCGTTGACGTGAACACAAGGGAGAGTATATCCACAACAGCGACAAAGCAGCCTGCAGCATCCTTCGACTCGGCCAGTAGCCTAATTGACCATCTCGAAGGTGTCGTCTGAATCCATACATCCAACGTGGAGTACAGCATCGAATACCAATTAAACACCACGGAGAGCGTGCAAAGATCCTCCCAAACGTAGGACAAAGACTCGGCACTGGCGTACTGAAGAAGTCACTGAACATGCTAGTTCGGCGTGCAGGATCAGTTATCGAACGACACGATGGACATGCAAGAACAGCAACCACCACGCAAACGCAGGAGGGCCGCTTTGAGTTGTGAGCAGTGCCGTGAGAAGAAGCTGAAGTATCACCTAACAATATATCTGACTTCCAGAAAACACAGTACTAACGCAAAGTTGAAGATGTGATCGCAAGCAGCCGTGCGGAGCATGTGTGAAGTCCCACATTGAAACTTGCACCTATCGAGACGGCAAGAGACTCTCTACGAAGCCCTCGGTGCTTGGTGGAGAGTCGAATCACACAGTTCAACAATCTTTTGCCATGAGGGAGCCCGATGCTGCTTTCCAACAAGAACCAAGCCCTTACCAGATCACTCCGGCTTCGCTACCTTCGCTGCAGCAGAGGAGACTCTCACTGGGTGATCTCAATACGCCTGTCTCACTGGACAGGTTTCCTCAAACAGCAACGGCGCCGTTGGCTGATCCTGGGGCCGAGGATGTCTTGTCAGCAGAGCAGATGGCTCGACAGAAAGTCGCAAAGTATCAGAGGGACGGCTTCGGATCACTCCATCCAGGCACTGCTGGCGACATACATGGAAGCTTTTCCAAAGGCAGTTACTATGGCGCAAGCCACTGGATAAGTTACCTTTACAAAGTACGTATAAGTATCAAGGAGCCGACGCAAGGAACTTGTACCATCCCCCCGCGACTGTTTTGTTGACATTGTTCCGATAGTGCCCGAGTGTTGCTGCAGTCTTTAAGTCCTTCTCGAGACACGATGTTGGCGAATTAAGCGATGTACTTGTTCGATGCAAGGTGCTATCTTACGACCTGAAGACGCTCGAAAACAGGCAATCTGGAACCAGCGATCCAGAGACAGACGCCTTACCGAGTCGTGAAGCGATGGATACTCTAATCAGTTCGTACATGCGAACTTTTCACACGATTTTACCCATCGTAGATGGCGCTTCATTCTGGGGAACATATACCGATATGTGTCTCGACAAGTCATGTGCACGCCAACAATTCCTTATACAATTGAAACTTGTCCTCGCAATAGGCTCCAGTACAACTCCTGAGAACGCGATCGGCCGCTTGACGATATGTCGCTGGACACGAGAGGCAGAGGTCTGGCTGGGCTCTACGCAAAATAAGTGGCGCTTGACACTGGATGGTCTTCGAATACGTTGCTTAATAACACTGACACGCCAGACAAACGGTATAGACGCCAGAACAAGCGGATCCCACGCCGGGTCTACTTACCAGATGGCAATGCAACTTGGGCTGCATATCGATCCAGACCACCTTCACGAAGCGATCACCATTAGCATTGAAGCAAATTCGCGTCGAAAGCTCTGGGCTACACTCATGGAGCTCGAGCTGCAAGCCACCATGGACGCTGGCAGCATTCCTCTCATCCGCGAGACTGACTGGGATTGCACTCCGCCGAAGAACCTGGCAGATAATTTGCAATCTCCGGATACGGCAACCGATGTCTTTAATACGCCGTTACCAATTGAACACTTTACGTCTTCTTCTGTTCAGAACCTACTAGCAAGGTCACTACCTCTACGGCTAAAGATCGCAAGGTTTGTCAACAACTTCCGCGCTGGGTCCAAATACCAAGAAGCTCTTGCTCTGAGCAGTACCTTCGTTGCCGAGCTTCGACAAGCTGGCCGGCTTATTGAGTGCTATCGACAAGTCGACGCTCCTATGAATTCTTTTCAAGTCGAGATGTTCAACCTACTGATGCACCGCTTTATATTGGCTCTGCACTACAACTTCGCCATACAAGCCAGGACTGACCCAACTTTCTACTACTCGCGCAAAATGTGCCTAGACTCTGCCTTGGTGGTCCTAACACCAGGCTCAAGCGCTCACGACACTGAGCTCTGCCGACTGACGCTTCACGGCAAAGGCTTGTACGAGGACGTGTATACCCAAGCCTTCACTTTCCTCTGCGATGAGGTCTCCGTCGGCCCCGCAGACTCCTTTACGCCATCCTCTGAGACTGTCGAGCGCAGATACCTCTATCTACTCAGAGGGATCGTGCAACGGACGCTTGCCCGCCTCCATACTGGCGCATCGAACATCAAGGGTTATGGCCTGTTTGCTGGTCTATTGGCGTATTGCGAAGCTATACTGGCTGGTGAGGACGTACAAGCACGCGTGCGCGCTGCAAATAGGCAGGCGTTGGAGACTGGCTGTGCCGCGCTGCAGCTCCGGTACGAAAAGATGGATCCGACGAGTAAGGCTGGGGAGGACCAGGACCGAACAGACACCGTGGCAAAGAAAGCCAGTGGAGGCATGGAGTGGTTCCAGTGGGATGACAACTTCGACCCAGACGCTGACAATTGGCTTGAGGATCTCATTGGCTTGACATCGTGAGCTGCAGATGTGCCAAACCCGAAAAGAGAAGATGCTGAGCCATCCATAGCCTCTGGCTTCCCACGGTATGGATCATCTCATCCGTACTGACCAAAGTATTGAAAAGCTGCACGCTCCTAGGCAAAGCTGTCTGCGGAATTTTCGGAAAAACGGAACACTGCAGCCGGAGTATACTTTCTGGTAGCGTGCGGCCAATGACTTCTATGGTATGCGGGGTTTGAACATATTCAAGAGAAGAAGCGCAGTAGCCATCCGGATCATCCGAAGGCTGTTGTGTTTAACCGCAAGGCTAACAGATAGCTCACTGCAGAGTTGCCCAAGTCGGTCGATTATAGCCAACACAAGTAAATACTTGGCGCATAGGTCCGATAGAACAGCAAGTCTCAGCCAGCGGTGTCCGGATGAATAGCACATGCAGAGGCAGACAAGCCCAGAGGCGCAATCAAGCAATGCTATAACCACAGCTAAGCATATATTGGCAGCAGCCGCCGCCGAGACACTCTTCGACCAGGTCTCTAGAACCACTCTTCCTATCGCCTATCATGCTCAGCCTTCTCACCAGTGTCGCCTCGGTGGTCGCTGTCCTTCCTTATGTGTTGGCATGGCCTCAGCCTCCTTCTGCCTACGCCTACCAGCCTTTCGACAATGTGACCATCTTCACGCCGCCAGCCAACTGGACTGATCGTGCTGGGAGCTATGGCAGAAGCGTGCTCCTCAACCAGAACTGCGAGCAAGGCGTGCCCACCATGTTGGCCACCGCTGCGTACAGTCCGCCAGACGGCCAATACTTTCAGATCTTCCAAAGCAAGGACCTTGGCCATAGCTGGACTATGATCTCCAAGGCATACTTCAACGGTAACAGCAGCTTGACTGGCGGCATCATACTCCAACCGTTCCTGTACGAGCTGGAACAGCCCTATGGTAAATACAAGCCTGGGACGGTCATGCTCGCTGGCAACAGGATCCCTGGCGACTTCTCTAGTACCAACATTCAGTTGTACGCTAGTGAGGACAAAGGGTGAGTGTACCGTGCTGCTATAGCTGAGAATTTACTAACTACTGGCCAGATACTCTTGGGAATTTGTCTCCACGGTTGTCGAGAGCGGACCTCCGGACACAGACAATGGCCATCCCTGCGTCTGGGAACCATTCATCCTCTCCTACAACAATCAATTTGCCGTCTATTTCTCTGACCAAAGCGACCCTGCTTACGGACAGAAGCTGGCCCACCGTCTTAGTACTGGGTTGACATCTTGGAGTGGTACCATTAACAGCGTCACCAATGCGAATTACACTCTTCGCCCGGGCATGATCACCATGGCTGAGATTGGTAACGGAAAGTGGATGTGCTCGTACGAGGTTGCACTTTGGGTCGATGCCAACGGCAACAACGAGACTGCTCCCTACGCCACGCATTACAGGATCGCCGATACACCTTTCGAGTTCGACACGGCGCCGGAGTACTTGCTACAGACTACCGAAGGCGGTATCTCTAGCGCTGGCCCGTACACAGTCTGGACGCCCGCCGGTGGACCCAACGGTACCATCGTAATAAGTGACAGCACCTACGATCAGCTCTTCCTAAACACGCAGAATGGATTGGCAGGATACTGGCAGAACGTTACCAGCGGACACGGGGTCGGGTATACCAGGCAGCTGCGCGTTATGCCTGGCAATGGTGGTAAGACCGTTGCCGTGCTCAACGGAGGGATGTACGCTGGCAATGTAACAGAGATATCGATTGGTGACTACATCGTGCCTGGATGGCCTGGTCATGGTCCTGGTACGCAAGGCTTCCCTGAATGCAAGCGTGGGAAGTGGTGGCATGGCAAGCATGGCGGTTGGTGAGCAGTTGCTGGAAGCTGTAGGCATTGGTACTGCCAAAGTTCATGGAAATTGCTGCCCAGCACACTACATAGCAATTCTCGACCTTGAAGCTGTCTGAGCGGATGGCGAAATCATAGATCCAGGTCCTCGGATATCACCATGTCCTCCATTTCAAGATTATCAATTTCCAGTTCTCGGTTGCATTCTATCATATCCACCACGATGTCGGCGCGAATGCCTTCCAGAGCTGGCTTGTCGATATCTTGAGCGTAGTAGTAGAGGCCGTGGCGAGGTGTTCCTGGGTATATCCTGTGGATTTTTGAGGTAAGGTTGACTTCGTTCTCCACGGTTTTGGCGTGGTTCTCAAGCGAATAGCCTTGGTGGAGAAACACGAAGTAGTCGCCTTCGATGTTGTGTCCGTATTCGCAGCTGACCATGGGCGCTTGGTATGGGCGTCTCGAGATGATGGAGCTGTGGAACGCTCTTCGCCAGAGGAGAGGGATGCTCAGTGTCTTGGAGATCGCCACGAACGATAGCAGAAGGAGAACAAGTACGACGATTGGATTCCGCAACGCAGGGCCACGCGACATTGCAGGCGAGACGTATACAGATTTTTGCAGTGTTGGTGTCCGAATTGGAGATGGTCATAGGCAGACTATTGCAAGATAAAAATGAGAGTCTGTGACAACGTGTTTGCTTCCCGCCCTGGTGATGCCAGGTGTCAGCGCCAAGATCGAGGCAGTAACAGCAACACCCATGTACGACCGTACCATTTAGGGATTGCAGGTATCATGGATACTTGAGATCCCCCATCTATTTGACAATGTTATTCAACAGGCTTCTGAGATCTCAAATCCGCACTACACGCTAAGCGGCGCCCGTTTATGCGATGCTATATACCAGGACGACCAACAGAAAAGTACGTCACAGAGAACCTCGAGAGCAGGATAGACAGCGAATGGTGAAGATCAACACGGTCGAATGGGAAGTAATGCTTTGCTATACCATGCTATGCTAGGCTATGCAATACAAACACAGACTCGGCCACTCTGAAGCGAATGGAGGCGCGAACTCCACACTCTATGCCACGGCAGTAGCACTGCTCTGCTTAACAGTAAAGTCGGTCTTCTGCTTCTTCGCATCCGACCCAGTAGCAGCATACACGGTCGTATTGGCATAGTAGCGGTACACACTTCCCGGCTCAGTGTACGGCCTGACCTCGTACTCCAGCTTCAACTCATTCGTCGCTTTAACAATGTACGCTCTGAGGTTCTGCGTCGCGCTGACCCCACCGCAGTCGACGTAGTCTTTGTTCTCGTCCAGGCCGCCGGAGCAGTGGACGGGCGTGGAAATTGCTGGGTGGTTGACCTCGGAGCCCTTGACTGCGAGGTCGAAGTTCCAGTAGCAGCCGCTTGTGCAGCCGAAGACGAAGTTTGTGACGGCGAATTTGTTGGTCTTATGGGCGGAGTTGCTGGTTGGGGCTGCGGCGGCGAGGGTCGCAAGGCCGAAGGTGAGGATGCTGGAGGCGTGCATGTTGGTGGTATTGGTTTGATGGAGTTGTGGAGTCGGTAGTGGTAGTGGTAGGTTCTCTCTTTCTTGGCTGGTAATGCTCGATTATCGCTTTGATATCACGAAGGATGAGAATAGCAAACAGCGAGGAATCCTGCCTACCTTTAGTATCTTTCCATGAAGCTATTCCTAGACACCGCAAAAGCTTCAGCGCTTATACGAGCCTCCTATGCCACGCCATGAAGTCAGGCCGAAGATCACGTATAGTGGACACGAGATTTTAGACTCGGAGACCCTTGAGCCCAGGCTCGTGTACTGCAACAATGCAACTTCGGCGTTTTGGCAAGTAGGTAAATATAGCTCGATTGCCACCTGCGGCCCGAGTTGGGCTCGAGCTTAAAGTGATGTCTTTGTGCGACGTCACTTCTGTGCTTCCGCACTTTTTCGAAGGTATTCCGAATGTGGAATTTGCTGCGAGAAGATGGGGAGCGGGACGGAGCATGGGATTTGGCCAGGGCCTCGCCGTTGTGTAGAGCGGAGCTCTTCGACCATGAACTGTGTGGATAAATGTCGGCATAGGAGAGGACTGAGACCAGGCGAGAGTCAATCGTGCGTGGGTGCATTGTGATGCTACATCTACTGATCTAGGGGATATCAAACACAAGGCCCTACTCAGCTGGATGAAGGCACGCCACTGTTCTCGCCATCCTGAGAACCAGCCACACGAGTCGCTTCACTGACTTTACTACTCTCAGGCACGACCTCCTGGGTAATCGCCTCCGTACTTTCCACACCAGCCTTCTCCCCAGCCATGTCTGCGTCACCTTCAAGCTGCTCCTTCTCCTTCTCCTCAGCCTCCCTCTTCGCTTCCTCTTCCAATCTCCTCCTCTCCACCTCCGCTTCAGCGAGCCGTCTCTCCTCTGCTTCCCTTGCCCTGACATGCGCTTCACCAACGCCAGGCCACAAGCTAGCAAAGAAAAGCGCTGCAGCCCTCTCAGCAGGCCTCACAAACTCCCTCGCTCTTCCCATCGGCGTGTTTCTCGCAATTGCTTCTCTCTCCCGCAGAATCCTCGCAGCAACTTGTTCAGGCGTGGGCATCTGTCCTTCGGGTATCTGTTCGTTGGCTGGTACATTGTTTGCACCTTGCTGGTTGCCAGCGCGGCCTTGATCGACGCGCACGATGCCATCCCACCAACGACGTGCCACGCCACCGTCACCAAATAAGCCATTGCGGATCATCCAGAAACCCGCACTAATGAGGAGCAGTGCGAACGGTCGGCGCCAGCCCATGTTCGCTCCGAGTAAGAAATAGGCGAAGATGAGGACGCGGAAGAGTAGCCAGAAGTGGTTTAGTAAAGCTTGCAGTGGCCCACCTGGATCAGCAGCTGCTGGCGCTTGGGCTTGGGCTTGTGCTGGAGGCTGTAGCTGATCTTGAGGCAGGGCGAGTTGGCCAGCTGCTGCTGGTTGCTCGGCGACGCCGGCGGCTGGCTGAGTGGGTGTAGGTGCCGGTTGGCCAGATATATTCATCGCTGGTCTGAGGCTGGTGGCGAAGCCGGAAGCAAAGCCAGCTCTGGCGTTGTTAGCCATCGTCCCAGTGTAGGAGCCATGTTCAGGAGACAGCAATAGCGCTTGAGGTCCATTTGATGATGATAGTAGATAGCACGTCACATCTGAAGGATTTATCGATTGCTGTGCCATTGTTGCACGTGGCTGAGGCGGCATCGCAATGTGAGGCATGCGATGCTGCATACCGCTGGCGAAAAGATTGTTGGAAGGAGGATTGTCAGGAGCTCGCGGCGGGAAGGGGGAGCTGGATCTCGAACCAGCGTTCGCTCTCCCGACGCCGAAAGGATCGATGTAGTTGTTGACTGCATCGATGTTCTCTTGTAGCCGTGCCACGCGCATGCGTTGCTCTTCAGTGGCGTTCTCATCGCGCATTTCGTCAATCATTCGGCGCATTTCCGTGACGTTCTGACGAGCGCGTTCGAGTGCCCCAGAAGCCGGCGGTGGAGCACCCGCGCCAAAAGAAGGTTGTTGCTGTGCCATACCGGGCATGGGGAAAGGCAGACCCATACCGGGAAGCTGAGGAAGACCTAACGGAAACGGCAGCTGCTGGCCATGAGGACCTCCCAAGGGAATGTTCATTGTCTGTTGGTGGATCTCGAAACGATTGCCGTTCGCTCCTACGCCTTGCAAGTGGAATCCTTGGCCGCTGATGGGTCGGCCAGGCATACCTCGAGGTTGCTCGTCTGCGCTGTTTGGGATGCCTGTCTGTGGTGTAGCTGCGTTGTTTCCTGCCGCTGCATCGCTGGCTTGTTGCCAAATTGGATCTCCACCTATGGGATTTTGCCGATCGCCATTGGGTGCTGCTTGCTGATGCTGGATTGGCTGTAGATGGGGCATTCCAAAAGGGTGTTGCTGCGCCTGTTGCTGACTCTGCATCATGCGCTGCTGCATCTGCGCTTGCATGAGTTGCTGCGCTTGTCGTTGCTGAATTGCAAACAGCTGAGCTTGGTGCGGATTCATGTTTACCGGCTGTCGGAAGCCTGGCGGAACACCCTGGGGCATGCCTGGTACTGCTCCAGGCATGTGATGGTGATGCGCTGCGTTTGCCGTGCTTTGGGGCGTTCCAGCTCTTGCACTGTTCGGCGTGCTGGCTGCTCTTACATGCCCACCTGCACTCGGTGCGCTCTGCCCGGTTCCCTGCTCGCCCTTGACCAACAAGTGCATGACATATTCGGTCTGTGTCGTGTCTCGTCTTGTGTTAAGCGCGTCAGTCAGAGTCTGATCGTTATCGATGAGTGCTCGTCCAGCGTAGAGCAATCGCTGTCGTTCTGGACTTGGGTTCGATGGGAGTGTCTGCTGGATCCGAAGCCGGACCTCTCCTATCTTTGAGCGTGAAGGCAACCTCCCGAGCGTGAACTCGTCGCTACCTCCTTCAACGTGGCCTTGGGGTACTTTCACGCGAATCGTGATATCGATTGGTGGCTCTGCTGGTGCCATACTCGCAGGGACCGAAGGCTGATCTCTATTCGAATGACATGGGCAATGTGATGATACCAGTCTTAACACAGTATTACACAATGTCAGTACAAGTCTCGGAGAAGAATAGAGATGACAGTCTTCGACCAGGTGTCCAGAAAGGGCAAGAAGCCACCGGGCACAATGCAGGGACAACCCGCGCAAGCTTCGAGTCGACGTCACCTCGCACGCGATTCTGGGGAAGCAGACCTCACTTGATTCGCTTTCTCCCCTGCGATATTGCCGACATATTGATTAACATTTGATTGAAGCTGCCCAGCGTTGATTTCGCGCGACAGCGCATGGCAATACCTGACATCTCAGACCATGTCTTCACCAGCCACCATTCAACAATACTCGCCACTCGTCCGGTCGGCTTTTCGTACACGACGATCTCGAATACGGCCCTTCTCCACCTCGCAGCGTCTCCACCAACATCAGCATCGCAAGGAGTCCTTCAACTCAAGACTACGCACCGCACTCGGAAACACAAAGACAATATGGCGACCTATACCTGTTGTGGCAGGCGTGCTGTTTCTTGGTGGGTTTCAATTCGTCCGGACGTACCTGCGAGACGGAAAGGCGGACGATGAATGGACGAGGAGGAATTCGGAGGGAGACGAGCAAGGAAGACCAAAGAAACGAGAGAGGATACGACCGACTGGGCCTTGGACCGTGCAAATTATGTCGACGCTGCCTCTCAAAGCACTGAGTAGATTATGGGGAAAGTTCAACAGTCTGGATATCCCCTATTACCTGCGGGTACCTGGGTTCAAGCTATACGGCTGGGTATTTGGAGTCAACTTCGATGAGATACAAGAGCCGGACCTTCACAACTTCCGCAACCTGGCGGAATTCTTCTATCGTACACTTAAGCCTGGAGTGCGACCACTGGATCCTCACCCGAATGCGCTCCTTTCGCCCGCTGACGGCAAGGTTGTACAATTTGGAGTGATAGAGAACGGCGACATCGAGCAAGTAAAAGGCGTCACTTACTCTGTCGACTCCCTCCTCGGTTCTGAGTCGACAGAGAAGCCCACGAGCAACATCGCTGGCAGTAAGGACTCGCCAGATACGTCCCGCCATCGGAAACGCGAAGGAGACGAAGAAACTATCCGTGCGGACGAGGAGTTCGCTCGTGTCAACGGTATCTCGTACGATCTGCCCTCGCTTTTTTCTGGCGCGGCGAAGAAAGCTCCACGTTCTCGCGAAGGCGGTAAAACCGGCGGCCCGGTCAAAGAAAACGCTGAAGACCAGTCCGTCCCCTCGCGGAAGAGCTCAGAGCGAGAAGTCAGCGAAGATCTGGCGCGATCACCAAAAGCTTCACGACCATGGTATTACCCCTCTGATACTCCAGAGCAGCCTACATCGCTGTATTACTGCGTCGTATATCTGGCACCCGGCGACTATCACCGCTTCCACTCTCCCGTAAGTTGGGTCGTCGAGTCTCGTCGCCACTTCGCTGGCGAACTTTATTCGGTGTCGCCGTACCTCCAGCGAACGCTTCCTGGTCTATTCACTTTGAACGAGCGCGTTGTGCTACTAGGTCGCTGGAAATACGGCTTCTTCTCTTACACGCCAGTCGGCGCAACTAATGTCGGCTCGATTGTTGTGAACTTTGACCGCGAGCTGCGCACTAATTCACTATTGACCGACACTCAAGCCGACCGCGCCGCTGAACGAGCAAAAGAGAGTGGTGAGCCATACTCGGGATATGCAGAGGCGACCTACGGCTCTGCATCGTCGGTACTTGGAGGTCACGCACTGAAGAAGGGTGAAGAGATGGGTGGGTTCCAGCTTGGGAGTACTATTGTAATGGTATTCGAGGCGCCGAAGGGAATTAGGCCCAGCTTCGACCAAGGGTTTACCGGTGAAGAGCGAAATGGTGGGTGGAATTGGTGCATCGAGAAGGGTATGCATGTCAAGGTTGGACAGAAGCTCGGGTATGCTGTTGAGGCTGAGGAAGAGTAGGATGCCTTCCAGCGGTCAGAGCATGGCGCTAGGCTTGTATGTATTAATCACAGCTCTGACACTCGCGGAATCTGCGAGCCCTTCTCACTTCTTGACGAACTGCCGAACAATTAGCCGGTGAACGAACTCACCCACGCGGAGGGGAGCACAAGTCGCAGAACCGAGGGAATGTACTTGCTGATCTCACCACGATCTCATCCGTCGTCAGTAGCCGTGCTGCAAGAGTGCAGCAGACAATAGTACTTAGGAGGCAGTCGACCGCCGAGAGCCTGCAGTACACTTACTAAAGGGACGTTGGTTTGCCGTTCAGTTCCTACTCCACTTGCCGCCGAGACCGACCTCGAAGTCTCCATGACCTTCAGCGATATGCTTGGCATCAAGGGGTCTGCCGAAGATGTCCCAAGTGATGGTCAGAAGTTGCACATCTGCGGTGGTGCCTGGGTCAGTGCACTGCACCTTCCAAAAGCCAAAGCTTTGGTCCATCAGCTTCTGCTTCTTATCATCAACAAGATCAAAACAAAGAAAAGGCATGTCCCTATTCGAGCGTCAAGGCTCTCCTCAGTAAGCATGGCCGTCTCCAACAACTCACCCGCCTCCAATGCGCGATTGGAGTCAAGAAGCGCGTGCAGAGTGTTCCAAGTGAGCAATATCCTAACATCACTGATCCTGGCGCACTACTGATATACCGTGCTCGCAAAGCTGCCGACATCAAGAACCGCGCGCGGTTGCCAAGTCTGGACGTCAAGAAGCCAGTTACAATTGAGCTTGGCAGCGCACCGATCCTGGTTTGCATCGTCACGCGTCTTACCCGAGACGAGGGTGACTCTAACGCCAGTGCGGAAGTTGGTGCAGCTACGCTGGACACGCGCATAATCCGCCAGGTTTTGCCTAGAGACGATGGCGGGAATCTCGTTCGCTCCATCGGAACTAGGATGGAAAAGGCTAGGACTGCTCTCGTTGGTCCTGCGGAGCCATTCACTTGCAACACCGAGAAGCTCATCGACTTGTTCGACGGTCAGGCTAGGCAACTCTCGGCAGCTGGATTGCCCGCCGGTAGCCTTACAGACGTCATCCCGGTTTTCCAAGATCCTGTCATTAGGCTCTCAAGCCTGAAGACCATCGATTTTGATCCCCCAAAGCGGTAAGAATATACCACATTCTCATGGCTTCTCGCGTCAGCTAACGTCTTCCAGCCTGCGCATCCGCAGCACTCCTGGAGTCGCAGATCTCTGGAAAGCCTGCGACATGCGCAAAACCTACGAGCACCAGCCGCGGTTCTTTACGGACGTACGCGGAGGTAGTGCAGCTACCAGCATCGACTACGGCTATCTTAGGAGAGTGAAGCTTGATGAGATCTGGGAGGTGTTTGACTCCAACAACACCGGGCTCAGTTGGCTGGATGGTTCCGTGGAAGGCCGAGCCAAAAATCACCTTGCCGCTGCGATCACCATGACTGTCCGAGATGCAGTCCAACCTGGCTGGCTGCACTCGATTGCTCAGCTCGATGGTGGAGACTTTCTGCATAATCCAGACTTGGACGATTCCGCTGCCGCGGTGTCCCCGGTGGACAATGATTCTGTGAAGACACCGTGCGGCGGTCCAACATCTACTGCGAGCGCTCTACCCGCCATCGCTCTGCCTACTGTCGCTACGTCTACCGTTGCGCCGCCTACCAGCGCTCTGCCGATCATCACTTCGCCTGTTACCGTTCCGGCTACCGTCGCTCCACAAGCTACCGGCCCGTTTGCCGTCGCTCCGTCTACCGTCGCTCCGCCTACCATCACTTCGCTCCTGATGCAGACGCCAAGGTCCGCAACCACCGCGCCTGCATAGGGCTCGCTCGGGAGCTCCTAGTCGATGCCCAGCCACATCAGGCAGGGTGTCGAGGCCTACCAGAGAGCGAAAGAGCGGTTCACCCGAGCGCTGGAGGAAGCAGTGAATCCGCACCTGCACAGCATTGATGGAATTCGCTTCTATTAAGTCCGCCAGTCTCATGAAATATCCACTGTGAGACAGCAAGAGTTCAGCCGGACCTGCTACAGGTATTCCGCAAGACTGGTCGTCGAACACACCACTTGCTTCACGATCGAGACCGTGCTTGAGGACCTTGACGTAGAGATCCGCAACCGCAAGGAAGTAAGCGCGTGTACAAGAAATTGCCTACCAACAATGCTTCGCACGCGGCTACGCCCCTGCGCCTCCGATTCATGGAGACCCTCTTGGTCGTTCAGAAGGCGCTCGAAGAGGCAACCTAGCCCAAACAGCGGACGGTGTTTGCCCTCTCTGAGTAATCAAGCGCGCGCCGAGACGCTGCGTTACGATGACTTAGTGCAACCTGAAGAAGATGAGACTGGATGTAAGGGAATGGGACCAGTAAGGAACATTTGATGCCACGTGTTCCTTGGCTGTCTACGCGAAGCCGCGGTTAGCTCTGGTAGTCTAGCACCAACACAAAGCGCTGCACACAAATCATCACCAGCGTTTGAATTTTCGATTC
>JGI20283J15916_100088_pt1 | contig 37658 bp, 35 predicted proteins | sample Plalitdecfosmids_FD_15916 | JGI IMG/M metagenome (IMG submission 15916) | reverse complement strand
CGACGACTTCAAGCATTACAACCAGCGGATGTTCGAGCCCGGCGGCTTTTATCGCGGCAATGATGCACACGAACGGAAGTGGAATACTGAGGAAAAGAAAGCGGTCTTTACAACGCCGCATCAGCTCAACGCGTTGTCGTTCGAGGATGCGCCTGGTCGGTTCCGGCTGATCACGATGCGATCCAACGACCAGTTTAACACAACGATCTATGGCTATTCGGATCGATTCCGCGGCATTGAGGGTACGCGAGACGTGCTTCTCATGTGTCCGGAAGACATCGCTGCAGCAGGACTTCGGGAAGGTCAGGTCGTATCGCTCGTCAGTGACTTCGAAGACGGCAAACATCGCGAACTTAGCGGGCTGACGGTCAGAGCGCACAAGCTTCCGCGCGGCACGATCGGCGGGTACTACCCCGAATGCAACGTGCTGAACGCAATCGACCATCACGACGAGATGTCCAAGACGCCGGCGTCCAAGGCAATCCCGGTGAAGATCGTCAGCCACTGATCCCGAACGCGAGTACCGTCCGGTACAGTGCCCGCCACGCCAGGTAAACCAGGTTTGGCGGGCACGCTTCGTTCTGCTTAGGCGCTTTCAATTTCGCCAAGAAACGCATCTCGATTGTTCTGCACGACCGCCAAAAGGTAGTCGGCGACGGCACGTACACGGGGAATGCGGCTCATGTCGCGGTGACGGACCAGGTAGTAGTGCCGGGTCAACTGCACCTCGCGGGGCAGCACCAGCTCGAGATCCGGCTGACGGCGCGCAATGAAATGCGGCAGGATGCAGAGACCCTGACCCTGAAGCGTCGCCGTCAGTTGCGCCGAGATGCTTGAGCTCTGAAACCGCGGCCGGATTCCCGGATGGACGTCGCCAAGATAGTCCAGTCCCGGCGCAAAGATCATATCCTGGATGTAGCCGATGAACGGGTGTAGCAGCAGGTCGTCGCGGCTTTTAATCTCCGGTCGCTCGGACAGGTAGGATTTTGCGCCGTAGATGTTCAGCCGATAGTCGGTGATCTTCTCGATTTCGTAGGGTCCGCCCTTCGGCGGATCGAGCGAGATGGCAATGTCGGCCTCCTTGCGCGACAAGGACATGATCTGCTGGATCGTCACCAGCTCGAGCGAGAGATTGGGATGCTGGACGGTGAAATCGCTGATCTGATGCGCGAGGAAGAAGTTCGCAATTCCTTCCGGAGCACTGAGACGGACGACGCCCTGGTGAGCAGCGCTCCCCGAGAAGATATCCATCTGTAACCGGTCCGCTTCCGCCTCCATGCGTTCCGCCGCTTCGATGAAGCGTTGTCCAATTCCCGTTAGGACATAGCCGCGCGGATTGCGCTCGAAAAGCTTTATCCGGAGACTGAATTCCAGTCGGTCGATGCGGCGCGATACGGTGGCATGGCTGGTGCGCAATTGCCGGGCCGCGACGGAAAGCTGCCCGGTTCGGGCGACGGCCAGGAAATATTGAAGGTCGTCCCAGGTGAAGTTCGGGCTGGCTGTCATGTCGGCGGTTAGCGCTCCAATGTCCCTATTTGTTCAAACGCTGTCACGTGTCTGTTCAAAATTGAACAGAGGCTGTTTGCAATTAATAGCGCGCTCCTCCTTGCGTCAACGTTCGTTTTACTCGACCATACCCAAAGGAGGGGCTGCTTTGAGGAGGGTGGCCCGCCAAATTTGAACAGATTCGCGCGCTGTTATCTCTGGGAGGAGACCTTATGCGAAAGACGTTTGTGGCGTCCGTTGTTACACCGCTGGCCGTATTGCTCGCCAGCAGCACTGCATTTTCCCAAACTGCATCCGACGGCAAGGTCAGGATCGGTATCCTGAACGACCAGTCCGGCGTGTATTCCGATTTCGGCGGCAAGTCGTCCGTTGAGGCTGCAAAGATGGCGGTCGAGGATTTTGGCGGCAAGGTTCTGGATGTTCCGATCGAGGTCATCGACGCCGATCACCAGAACAAGCCCGACATCGCCTCCAACATCGCCCGCCAGTGGTACGATACCCAGCAGGTCGATACGATCATGGACCTGACGACGTCGTCGGTCGGTCTCGCGGTCCAGGCGCTGTCCAAGGACAAGAAGAAGATCACCATCAACACCGGTGCGGCGACCACTGATCTCACGGGCAAGTCCTGCACGCCCTACGGCTTCCACTGGGCATATGATACCCATGCGCTTGCGGTCGGCACAGGCGGTGCGATGGTCAAGCAGGGCGGTGACAGCTGGTTTTTCCTGACCGCGGACTATGCTTTCGGCTATTCCCTGGAGCAGCAGACAAGCGACTACGTGAAGGCCAATGGCGGCACGGTCGTCGGTTCGGTGCGGCATCCCCTGTCGAGCCAGGATTTCTCATCCTTCCTGCTGCAGGCGCAGTCATCAGGCGCGAAGGTGATCGGGCTAGCCAATGCCGGTCTCGACACGGCCAACTCGATCAAGCAGGCGGCCGAGTTCGGTATTGTCCAAGGCGGTCAGAAATTGGCAGCGCTCCTGTTCACGCTGGCCGAAGTGCACGGGCTCGGACTTGAGGCAGCACAAGGCCTGACGCTGACGGAAGGCTATTACTGGAACCTCGACGACAAGAGCCGCGAGTTTGCCAAGAAGTTTTTTGCCCGGACCAACAAGATGCCGAACATGGTTCATGCGGGCACCTATTCTGCCGTGACGCAGTATCTCAAGGCCGTGCAGAAGGCCGGTACGGACGAGAGCGACGCGGTGGCCAAAGCGCTGCATGAAATGCCGGTCGACGACTTCTTCGCGCGCGGCGGCACGGTCGGAGCCAACGGCCGAATGATCCACGACATGTACCTTTTGCAGGTGAAGAAGCCTGATGAAAGCAAGGAGCCGTGGGACTATTACAACGTGCTTGCCACCATTCCCGGCAAGGAGGCCTATCTCGACCCGGCCAAGGCCGGTTGCGAGCTGGTGAAGTGAGCGATGGCAGTCGCATCGATCTCGACTAACGAGCAGCCACGGGTGGTCTTGTCCGCCCGTGGCCTGTCGAAGAGCTTTGGAGCATTCGCAGCCGTCAAGAATGTCGATCTCGATGTTCACGACGCCAGTGTCCATGCGCTGATCGGTCCGAACGGCGCCGGCAAGACGACGGTGTTCAACCTTCTCACCAAGTTCCTGCAACCGACGGCCGGTTCGATCACGCTGATGGGCGCCGACATCACGAAACTGCCGCCGGACAAGGTGGCGCGGATGGGGCTGGTCCGCTCCTTCCAGATCTCAGCCGTGTTTCCGCATCTGACAGTGCGTGACAATGTCCGTGTCGCATTGCAGCGTCCGAGCGGGTTGTCGACGCAGTTCTGGCTGCCGCTCTCCTCGCTCGACCGGCTGGATGCCCGCGCCGACGAGCTGATCGAGACGGTCGGATTGAAACGCGAGCGCAACGCGCTGGCTGCCGACCTTTCCTACGGTCGCAAGCGGGTACTGGAGATTGCCACGACTTTGGCACTCGATCCCAAAGTGCTGCTGCTCGACGAGCCGATGGCCGGCATGGGCCAGGAGGATATCGGTACCGTGTCCGCCATCATCCGCGAAGTGGCGAAAACCCGCGCGGTGCTGATGGTGGAGCACAATCTTTCCGTCGTTGCAGATATCTGCCACCACGTCACAGTACTGCAGCGCGGCGAAATTCTGGCCGAGGGCGATTACGCGACGGTCAGCCAGGATCCGCGCGTCCGCACGGCTTACATGGGCACGGAGGAGGCATGATGGCGCAACCCCTGCTTCAGGTTTCCAATCTCAATGCCTGGTATGGCGAAAGCCATGTCCTGCACGGCGTCGACATGACGGTGCATGAGGGCGAAACCATCACCATTCTCGGCCGCAACGGCGTCGGCAAGACCACGACGCTGCGCACGATCATGGGCATCATCCGGGAACGCCGCGGCGAGATCCTCTTTTCCGGTCAGGACATGTCGCGGGTTCCATTGCACAGAACCGCCCATGCGGGTCTCGGCTTTGTGCCTGAGGAGCGTGGTATCTTCTCGACGCTGACCGTCGAGGAAAACCTCATGCTGCCGCCGGTCGTTGCGCAAGGGGGAATGCCGCTCAGCGAGATCTACGAGCTATTCCCGAACCTTCACGAACGCCGCTCCAGCCCAGGCACGAAACTCTCCGGTGGCGAACAGCAGATGCTGGCGATCGCCCGGATCCTGCGCACCGGGGTAAAACTGCTCATCCTCGACGAGCCGACCGAAGGGCTTGCGCCGGTCATCGTGCAGCGCATCGGCGAAGTGCTGAAGACGCTCAAGGACCGCGGCATGACGGTGTTGATGGTCGAACAGAATTTTCGCTTCGCAAGCCGCGTCGCTGACCGGTTCTACCTGATGGACCACGGAAAAATGGTGGCCAATTTCCCCGTCGGCGAACTGCCCGAGAGGATGGACATGCTGCATAAGGTTCTGGGGGTTTGAGCATGGTCGCAATGCAAACGGATCACCGCACGGACGATCTGGCAACGCGCTCGCGTCCAGTTTCGGTAAAATCAGACGACGCCAGGAGCGCCGCACCATGACCATGATTTTCGGCATTCCGCTCCAGGCTTTCCTGGGACAGCTCCTGATCGGCCTGATCAACGGCTCTTTCTACGCACTCTTAAGCCTCGGTCTTGCGGTCATCTTCGGGTTGCTGCGGGTCATCAACTTTGCCCACGGCGCGCAGTATATGCTCGGCGCGTTCGTCGCCATGCTGCTGCTGCAGTATTTCGGCATCAACTACTGGTTTGCGCTTGTTTTCGCGCCGCTCATCGTCGGCCTGTTCGGCGCCGTCACCGAACGCTTTCTGCTATCGCGGCTTTACAAGCTGGACCACCTCTACGGCCTGCTCTTCACCTTCGGACTGGCGCTCACCATAGAGGGCACGTTCCGGTATCTCTACGGTTCCTCGGGCCAGCCCTATTCGGTCCCGCCGCAGCTTGCCGGTGGCACCAATCTCGGCTTCATGTTCCTGCCCATCTATCGCGGCTGGGTCGTAGTCGTGTCGCTGGTCGCCTGTATCGGCACCTGGCTTTTGATCGAAAAGACCAAGCTCGGCGCCTATCTGCGGGCAGCGACGGAAAACCCGATCCTGGTGCAGGCGTTTGGCGTCAACGTGCCGGTGCTTTTGACACTGACCTACGGGCTCGGCGCGGGACTTGCCGCCTTTGCCGGCGTTCTGGCGGCCCCGATCTACCAGGTCTCGCCGCTGATGGGATCCAACATCATCATCGTGGTCTTTGCGGTCGTCGTCGTCGGCGGCATGGGATCGATCATGGGTGCGATCCTGACCGGCTACATGCTCGGCATCGCCGAGGGCCTGACGAAAGTGTTTTATCCGGAAGCATCGAGCATCGTGATCTTCGTGATCATGGCGATCGTGCTGCTTCTGCGGCCAGCCGGTCTTTTCGGCCGGGATGTTTAGGGAAGGATGCCAGAGATGAGCGACATCATCCACACCGCCGCCCCGCCGCGCACCGAAAGGTCGGGCACAGCGTCCAGAACCTACGCGATCTTCCTCGGGGCGGGATTGCTGCTGCTGCTCGTGGCGCCGCTGTTCTTCTACCCCATCTTCCTGATGAAGCTTCTGTGCTTTGCCCTGTTTGCCTGCGCTTTCAACCTGCTGCTGGGCTATACGGGCCTGCTGTCCTTCGGTCATGCGACGTTCTTCGGCGGAGCCGCCTACTTTACCGCCCATGTCGTGAAGGTCTGGGGCCTTTCCCCCGAACTCGGCATTCTCGTCGGCGCTTTCGGGGCGGCCGTGCTTGGTCTAATCATGGGCTTCTTTGCCATACGACGGCAGGGCATCTACTTTGCGATGATCACGCTTGCGCTTTCGCAGATGTTCTTTTTCTTCTGCCTGCAGGCGGAATTCACACATGGCGAAGACGGCATCCAGTCCGTGCCGCGCGGCCACCTGTTCGGCTTCATCGATCTCAGCGAAACGACGAACATGTACTATTTCGTGCTGGCCGTATTCCTGATCGGCATGGCGATCATCTGGCGGTTCATCAATTCGCCGTTCGGCATGATCCTCAAGTCGATCCGTGAAAACGAGCAGCGCGCGATCTCCCTCGGTTATTCCGTTTCCCGCTACAAGCTTGGCGCCTTCGTCATGTCGGCGGCCCTTGCCGGGCTTGCCGGCGGAACCAAGGCGCTCGTCTTCCAGTTCGCGACGCTCACCGATGTCGGCTGGCAGATGTCCGGCGAGGTCATCCTCATGACGCTGCTCGGTGGCATCGGCACGCTGATCGGTCCGATCTTCGGCGCCGGGCTCGTCGTGGCGCTACAGAACTATCTCGCGACCTCGGAATTTCCCGTGACGATCATCACCGGCGTGGTCTTCATGGTCTGCGTCCTCCTCTTCCGGCGCGGCCTGATCGGGGAATTCTACGCCTCGCGGCTTGGCCGAAAACTGGGCTTCGAGCATCGCCGCTGATTGGCTGAAGATCATGGAAACCTACGACTACATCATCATCGGTGCCGGAAGCGCCGGCTGCGTTCTTGCGAACCGCCTTTCGGCCGATAGCCGCAACAGCGTGCTGCTTCTTGAGGCCGGCGGGACCGACAACTATCACTGGGTGCATATCCCGGTCGGCTATCTCTATTGCATCAACAACCCGCGCACCGACTGGTGTTTTGCCACCGAAAAGGAAAAAGGCCTCAACGGCCGCTCCCTGTTTTATCCGCGCGGAAAGCTGCTCGGTGGCTGCTCCTCGATCAACGGCATGATCTATATGCGCGGCCAGGCGCGCGATTACGACCTATGGCGGCAGATGGGATGTGCCGGCTGGGGCTGGGACGACGTGCTGCCGCTGTTTCGCAAGAGCCAGGACTTCTACAAGGGCGGCGACGATCTGCATGGCGAAGGCGGCGAATGGCGGGTCGAAAAGCAGCGTCTGCACTGGGCGGTGCTCGACAGTTTCCGCAAGGCGGCGGAACAGGCGGGCATCCCGATGATCGACGATTTCAACCGCGGCGACAACGAAGGCTCGAGCTATTTCGACGTCAACCAGCGTTCGGGCATTCGCTGGAACACATCGAAGGCCTTCCTGCGTCCCGCGATGAAGCGGCCAAACCTCCGCGTTCTGACGAAAGCGCATGTCCGCCGCCTGATCATCGAAAATGGTGAGGTGAAGGGCGTCGAGTTTCAACAGAATGGCGTGTCGCAGGTGGCCCAAGCCCGTCGGGAAACGGTGCTTTCGGCCGGCGCGATCGGGACGCCGCACGTTCTTGAGCTTTCAGGCGTCGGACGCGGCGAGATCCTGGCGGACGCCGGGGTCGAGATGGTCAAGGAGGTGCGACAGGTCGGCGAAAACCTGCAGGATCACCTTCAGCTTCGGCTGGTCTACAAGGTCACCGGCGTGCCGACGCTGAACGAGAAAGCCTCTCGCTGGCTCGGCAAGGCTGCGATCGGGCTGGAATATGCGCTGAAACGCTCAGGACCTATGTCCATGGCTCCAAGTCAGCTCGGGATTTTTACCCGGTCGGGTCCGGACAAGGAAACGGCTGATCTCGAATACCATGTCCAACCAGTATCGCTGGACCGCTTCGGGGATCCGGTTCATGCTTTTCCGGCAATCACCGCAAGCGTATGCAATCTTCGCCCCGAAAGCCGCGGTTCCGTGCATCTGAAAGGCCCCGATTTCGCCGCAGCGCCGGCGATCCGGCCGAACTATCTTTCGACAGCTGGCGACCGCAGTGTCGCGGCAAGTTCGATCCGGCTGACCCGCAACATCGTCGCGCAGCCTGCTTTTGCCCGCTACCAGCCGGAAGAATACAAGCCGGGGCCGGCCTACGACACGGATGCAGATCTGGAGCGCGCTGCCGGCGAAATAGGAACGACGATTTTCCATCCTGTGGGCACGGCCCGGATGGGGTCAGATCCCGATAGCGTCGTCGATCCGCGACTGAAAATGAGAGCACTCGGCCGGCTGAGAATTGCCGACGCATCAATCATGCCCGCCATCACATCGGGCAACACGAATTCTCCAACGATCATGATTGCCGAAAAGGCGGCGGCGATGATCCTGGCGGACAATCGGTAAGGGGGGACTATGAGCAAGGTTGCATTCGTTGGACTTGGAAACATGGGCGGGCCGATGGCGGCCAATCTCGTCAAGGCGGGACATGACGTCTGGGGCTTCGATCTTTCGGAGGCGAGCAGGAATGCCGCAAGCGCGCATGGCGTCAACGCGGCAAGCACCCTCCCCCAGGCTGTGCTGAATGCAGACTGCATTATCACCATGCTGCCCAAGGGCCAGCATGTCCTCGCCGTCTGGTCGGATCTGGCATCCGTGATCCCCGAGGGAACGCTGCTCATCGATTGTTCGACCGTGGACGTGGAAAGCGCCCGCAAGGCGCATGCTCTGGGCAGCGCGATGGGTTGCCTCTCTCTCGATGCTCCGGTGTCCGGCGGAACGACCGGCGCGGAAGCGGGCACGCTGACATTCATGGTGGGCGGCTCGGAGAGTGCGTTTGCGTCGGGTAAGGCTATCCTCGAAGCCATGGGCCGCAAGATTGTCCACTGCGGCGGCGATGGTGCGGGTCAGGCTGCAAAGATCTGCAACAACATGATCCTCGGTATCTCGATGGTCGGCGTCTGCGAAGCGTTCGGTCTGGCTGAAAAGCTGGGCCTCTCGCATCAGGCGCTGTTCGATGTCGCCTCGACCTCATCGGGCCAGTGCTGGTCGTTGACGACCTATTGCCCCGTGCCCGGTCCCGTGCCGACATCGCCTGCCAACAACGACTACCGCCCCGGCTTTGCCACGGCGTTGATGCTGAAGGACTTGCTGCTGTCACAAGAGGCAGCACAACAATCCGGCGCCGCGACACCGCTCGGAGCCCACGCGGCCGACCTCTACGCCCAGTTCGAGGCAGCCGGACACGGCGGCGAGGACTTTTCCGCCATCATCCGGATGCTGCAGGAGATACCGCGGGAATAAGATGGTTTCGGAGTTGGAACGCCGGCATATGCCGCAAATTCAACCGGATATGCCGGTCAGCTCCTTCTGAACTTTAAGCAGTGACGGAATGTAACGGTCAGCGACAGCCTGCATCGGCTCCTCTGACGCGGCTAGCCCGATGTTCAGCGCGGCGACGACTTGGCCGCGGGGGCCGAATAGCGGGACGGCCAGAGAGCGAAGGCCGATTTCGACCTCCTGATCGATGCAGGCATAACCGCGATCACGGATGCGGAGCAGTTCGCCCTTGAGTGTTTCGATGTCGGTCACGGTCTTTGCCGTCCTCGCCACGAGCGGCTTTAATGAAAGAAGATCTTCTGCCTGCTCGACAGGAAGTGCTGACAGCATCACCCGCCCCATGGAGGTGCAGTAGGCTGGAAGGCGTGAGCCCGGCGTCAGCGAAATCGACATGACCCTGCGCTGCGCGGCCCGCGCGACGTAAACGATGTCACTCTCATCAAGAATGGAAACGGATGTGCTTTGGCCTGTCTGTTCGGACAGGTCATCGAGCCAAGGCTGCACGATCTTCGGCAATGGCATCGCTGCCAGGCATCCCGTCCCCAGTCGCAAGACGCGGGGCGTGACGGTGAAGAATTTTCCGTCATAGGCACAATAACCGAGTTCGGAGAGCGTCAGGAGGCATCGCCTCACCGTTGCGCGATCATAGCCGGTGAGCTGTGAGGCTTCGGCGATGCTGAGACGCGGTCGCTCGGCAGAGAAGGCTTCTATGACCTTGAGGCCCTTTGCCAGCCCGCCCATCATGTCTCTCGTCTTGACGTCCAACAGAGCCTCATTTTGTGCGATAATCGTACAAAGAGACGATATCGCACAAATGGTTTGCCGTCCATCTGTATGGGATTTAGTTGTTTCTGCAGCGGGAGCGGTTTGCGGAGGATACTGATGGACAAAACAATTCGGACTTTGGCTGATGCCGTGTCCAAGATCACCGACGGTGCCACGGTGATGATCGGTGGTTTCGGAGGCTCCGGTGCGCCGATCGAACTCATCCACGCGATGATCGACAGCGGTCCTAAAAACCTGACCGTGATCAATAACAACGCCGGGAACGGACGCATCGGTATTGCGGCAATGATCGATGCTGGCATGATCGCGAAGATGATCTGCTCCTTCCCTCGCTCGTCCGATCCGCGCGCCTTCACCGATACTTATCTGGCGGGAAAGATCGAGCTGGAACTGGTGCCGCAGGGCACGCTTGCCGAGCGGATCCGCGCAGGTGGCGCCGGCATACCGGCTTTCTACACACCGACGGGTTACGGAACGGAACTGGCCGAAGGCAAGCCGATCGCCGAGTTCGAGGGACGCCATTACGTGCAGGAGCGCTGGCTGAAGGCAGACTTTGCCATCGTCAAGGCGCATCTGGGCGACACCCATGGCAACCTCACCTATCGCAAGGCCGGCCGGAACTTCAATCCGTTGATGTGCATGGCGGCGACCACGACCATCGCCCAGGTCTCTCAACTCGTCGCGCCCGGCGACATCGACCCCGAACACGTCATCACGCCCGGCATCTTTGTGGATGCGGTGGTTGAGGTCTCAAATCCTCAGCAAGAAGAAGAACTCATCCGGGCCGGAGGAATGAGCGCATGAGCGGCGAAACTCAGACACTGGACACCCGCGAAGACATCAAGCTGTCGAACACGCAGATCGCCTGGCGTGCCGCGCAGGATATCGAAGATGGCGCCTATATCAATCTCGGGATCGGTTTTCCGGAAATGGTCGCCCGCTATCAGCCGCCCGGCAGACAGGCGATCTTCCATACGGAAAACGGCATCCTCGATTTCGGCGAGCCTCCGGCAGCCGGTGAGGAAGACTGGGATCTGATCAACGCGGGCAAAAAGGCCGTCACGGTCAAGCCTGGTGCTGCTTTCTTCCATCACGCCGACAGCTTTGCCATGGTGCGGGGCGGCCATCTCGACGTTGCCATCCTCGGCGCCTATCAGGTGGCGGAAAATGGCGACCTCGCCAACTGGCGCGTCGGCTCCAAAGGCGTGCCGGCGGTCGGCGGCGCGATGGATCTGGTGCATGGTGCCAAGCAGGTTTTCGTCATCACCGAGCATGTGACGAAGGACGGCAAGCCGAAACTTGTCTCCAAATGCACATTTCCCCTCACGGGCGTCGGCTGCATCACGAGGGTCTATACGAGCCATGCGGTGATCGATATCGCTGACGGCCGTTTTGTCCTGCGTGAAAAGCTCGCCGCAATGACCATCGAGGAATTGCAGGCGATGACCGGCGCGCAGCTCCATGTGGACGGCGCTGTTGCCGATCTTGTCGTACCGGCGCTTTGAGGAGAGATCGATGACCGAAGCATTTATCTGCGACTATATCCGTACCCCGATCGGTCGTTTCGGCGGCGCGCTGTCATCGGTCCGTGCGGACGATCTGGGCGCTGTACCTCTTAGGGCACTGATGGAGCGAAACGCTGCCGTCGACTGGGAAGCGGTCGGCGACGTGGTCTTTGGCTGCGCCAACCAGGCGGGCGAAGATAACCGGAATGTCGCGCGCATGTCGCTGCTCCTCGCCGGCCTGCCTGTTTCCGTATCCGGCACGACGATCAACCGTCTCTGCGGATCGGGCATGGATGCCGTGATCACCGCTGCCCGCGCCATCAAGGCCGGCGAAGCCGACATTATGATTGCCGGTGGCGTCGAAAGCATGAGCCGTGCGCCATTTGTGATGCCGAAGGCCGAGACTGCGTTTTCGCGCAACGCCGAGATCTATGACACCACCATTGGGTGGCGTTTCGTCAATCCGCTGATGAAAAAGCAGTATGGCGTCGATTCCATGCCGGAAACCGGCGACAACGTCGCGATCGATTATCACGTCTCTCGCGAGGATCAGGACGCTTTTGCATTGCGCAGCCAGGAGAAAGCCTCGGCAGCTCAGCAGAACGGCCGTCTAGCGCGCGAAATCACCGCTGTCAGCGTCCCGCAACGCAAGGGCGACAGCATCATTGTCGACAAGGACGAGCATCCCCGTGCGACCAGCCTGGAGGCATTGGCCAAGCTCAGGCCGGTGAACAAGATCGAAGGCGGCACGGTCACGGCCGGCAACGCATCCGGCGTCAATGACGGGGCAGCGGCACTCATCATCGCCTCGCAGGAGGCGGCCCGGAAATATGGCCTGACGCCGATTGCACGCATCATCGGCGGCGCTGCGGCTGGCGTTCCGCCACGGGTGATGGGCATCGGGCCTGCGCCAGCGACGCAGAAACTCTGCGCACGCCTCGGCCTGTCGCCGCAGGATTTCGGGATTGTCGAGCTGAACGAAGCCTTCGCCTCTCAGGGCATCGCCGTTTTGCGCGAGCTCGGAATCCCCGATGATGCAGAGCATGTCAACGCGAATGGCGGTGCCATCGCGCTGGGTCACCCGCTCGGCATGTCCGGAGCACGCATTGCCGGAACCGCGGCACTGGAGCTATCGCTGGGGAGTACGCGATACGCGCTTGCCACGATGTGCATCGGCGTTGGCCAGGGGATAGCTCTGGCTTTGGAACGAGTTTAGTGGGATTGCAGCCGGAGCTCGAAGACAATTCGACGCCTCCGGCAACCATTGGCGGCGGTGACTGTTGATTAGCGAGGCGCGCGGCAAGAACACAAGCCGGATAGCGTCTCCCCCTCGAAAACTCGTAAGGATCGGCAGCATGAACGAACCGCAGGAGTTTGCGCACAGCACCAATGGAGATCGGTGGTTTATCGAACCTGCTTCCGAGAACCATCGCGCAACGGTCACGCACCGTGGCAACTTGCCGTCCGGTGGCCACGAAACGCGGATCCCAGTGGACGTGTTCCTGGGTCAACACCCACGTGGCCCCGAGCACGACGCGCTTGAGCGGATGCTATCTGCACTTCCCGTTAGAAACTCCACGATTGAGACTGGGACTGCGTCCGGCCTGTCGATGCTGGCCCATCAGTATCTGCGTCTCGGTGGCCGTCGCAGCGCTACGCGTGCATGGGGAACCGATACGAAAGAAGCTGAAGATTTCTGGAACGAGAATATCGCTGTGCTCGACAGCGTGGGAAGGCGTGAAGTCGAGACGTATCTACCGACGATCGGAGGTCCGTGATCTCTGGTCGACTACAGCGGTAGTCGGAGCCGCGGACATCAAACAAGATCGGCCGCGCAGGCTGCGGGCCGAGTTCATTCGAAGTCGGGCTGGTGTCAGGCCTTCTTGGCGCGCTTTGCAATCAGTGCAGCAGTCGCCGAGGCGCGGTCTTCAATTTCTTTTGCAAGGCGCGCAGCCTTGAGCCGAGCCGTCTTTGAGTCACGTTCGGCGACGTGTGCGTTTAATTCTGCGACCGCTTCGACGCGGGAGAAAAACTGGGTCTGGGTCTGAGCAAATGCGGCTTCCGCACGCTCGCGCGACTTCGACATTGTTTCCGTCATTTCTTATCCAATCCTGGCGGTAGACGCCAAATAAGAAGGCCGAGCACGTATGCTCGGCCCTCACCAACTGCTACTTCGACAGTGCCAGTACATCCGTGGTCAAAGCGAAGCAAAAATCGAATTAAGCAGCCTGAAGGTTGCAGGCCGACATCTTGCCCGACTTTGCGTCGCGCTCAAGTTCGTAGCCCAGCTTCTGGCCTTCGACGATTTCGCGCATTCCGGCGCGCTCGACTGCGGAGATGTGAACGAACGCATCAGCGCCGCCATCGTCAGGCTGAATGAAGCCGAAGCCCTTAGTGGAATTAAACCATTTTACTGTGCCGGTGGTCATAGTGAACCCTTTCAAAGCATAGAGAAGAAATCTGCAAAACGAGATCTTGCAGAAGGTGATAGCGATTTGTTTTGAAGAGGAAGTTCGCTCAGGCGCTTCGTTCGAAGCGCAATAACCAAAGATCAGCAAGCAAAATATCGATAAACCACAAATAGCGGCTACGCTCCCGAAAGTCAACTTTTAGTTTCCCCGGCCCGACTGGATCGCTTTCGAAGAGGCTGAGTGAGCGACAACGGAACCGATTGTGGATCAGCTTGTTTCTGCTCAGAACGCTAGACTGGAGATCAAACCATGCAAGAAACACGTCGCCCGACACCTCCCCATCCCGCCCAGCATCAGGATCCGCCAGGCCAGACCGCATTGATGGATCCGGCGCCGGATCATGGCGAACACTCCTACAAGGGCAATGGTCGTCTTGAGGGCAAGGTCGCGCTTATCACCGGTGCTGACTCAGGCATCGGCAAAGCTGTGGCGATCGCATTCGCCCGCGAAGGCGCAGATATCCTGATTTCGTACCTCAGCGAACACGAAGACGCTGAAGACACGGCGAAGTGGGTGCGCGAAGCAGGCCGCAAGGCAGTGGTCGTTCCCGGCGACATCAAGTCGGAAGAGCATTGCAACGCGCTCGTGAAGCGCACGGCCGATGAGCTCGGAAAAATTGACATCCTCGTCAACAATGCCGCCTTCCAGCGCACCTATGCCACCATTACCGATATCACTGCGGAAGAGTGGGACGAGACGTTCCGGACCAACATCTACGCACCATTCTTCCTATCGAAGGCGGCTGTCCCTCTGATGAAGCCGGGTAGCTCGATCATCAACACGACGTCGATCCAGTCGCGTCAACCTTCGCCACAGCTTCTCGCCTACGCCTCGACCAAGGGTGCCATCTCCAACTTCACGGCTGGTCTTGCCGAAATGGTGGCAGAACATGGGATCCGGGTGAATGCCGTCGCGCCGGGCCCGATCTGGACGCCTCTCATTCCCTCGACCATGCCGGCTGAAAAGGCGGCGAAGTTCGGCGAGCAGACCTTGCTCGGTCGTGCGGGCCAGCCAGCCGAATTGGCAGGTGCCTATGTTCTCTTGGCGTCCGACCTTGGCAGCTACATGACCGGCGCCGTCATTCCGGTGACCGGCGGCGAGATCATGATCTGATCCGTTAATTGTCGTTCGGTTTCGGGAATGCTCGCTCCTCTCCCGAAACCGCTCTCGAAGAGCGAGTTTCGGTACCCATAGAAACACGAGCCGGATCAGAGGATGTCTCGATCCCCAAACAAACAAGCAAGGAAAACCCAATGGCCGATCATTCCCAGTCGCCTGCTGCCGCTTCTCTTCTTCGCGAACAGGCAGCACAACGCGCCCGCACTCCAGACGAAGTCCTGCAACAGGGCCTCGAGGAGACCTTCCCGGGTTCCGATCCTGTTTCATCTTCGTCCACTGCCACAGGCTTTGGCGGCCCGAGCACGAGTTCAGACGAACCGCTTGTCGATGAGGCGCTGGCATCGGTCCACGACCGCGACAACTCGGCAACTGCCAAAGCACGTGATACGCTGACAGCCCTGCGCGCCGAGCTCGAAAGTTTGAAGGACAGAGCCGTAGAGCCGGCAACCTACCGCGAGTACGCGAACGAACCCCGCCTTATCGTGGACGACATCAAGCGCGGTATCCAAAGATCTCCAATCGGAGCCGTTGGGCTTGCGGCGGCTATCGGATTTCTGTGGGGCATCACGCGATAACCACGCTCAACCATAAGTATTTGTGACGAAAACTGGAACACCCTGCATTTCCGCCCGTTCGTTCACTAAGAGATTACGCAAAAGTGTTCATGAACGGAGAATGGAAATGGCTTTCAATGTTCTGATTGTCGAAGATCAGCCAATTATTGCAATGGGTCTGGAAGACGCTGTCGAAGCGTTGGGGCACCATTCGATTGGCGTGGCGAGAAACAGAGCGGAAGCCACGTTGCTTGCTGCCACGGCGGATATGGCATTGGTCGATGTCAACCTCGATGACGGTCCAACCGGGCCGGGCATCGGGCGCGACCTCGCAATCGCCGACATCACCGTCTTGTTCATGACGAGCGATCCGGGCGCGCTGGGGGCGGGCGTGAAGGGAACGCTTGGCGTGATGGAGAAGCCGATCCTCGATCTCGAGGTCGTGAAAGCAATCCAGTACGTAGCGGACAGACGCGCCGGGATCGAGGGCACGTGCCCGCCGGACCGCCTCAGAACGTTTCCCTTCACAAAGCAGTAAGGACCGGCGTCGTCCCGATATAGTGTCGGGGCAACCATTAGCCGCTCGCAGCGCGTCGTCTATCAATTATCCGTCGTGTGCCCGAATAATATCGAGGAACGCGTCGCCATAGCGCTCAAGTTTCGCTTGCCCGACGCCGGATACACCAAGGAGCGCGTCGTGGGTTGTCGGCCGCTGCGTTGCAAACGCGATCAGCGTTGCATCGGCGAATACGACGTAGGGAGGGATCGCCAGATCCTTCGCAATCGTCATTCTCATCTTACGCAATGCCTCAAACAAGACCGCGTCGGTTTCTCCCAACTGCGACCTTGGGTTTTTCGAGCCTGCCGTTTGCCCTCGTGGCGTCTTGCGGCCGGTCACCGGGTCCTTGCGGAAACGGACGGTCCGCTCGTGGCGGAAGACATCGCGTGCCGAAGGCTCCAGTTTCAAAGCTCCGAAAGCCTGGTGATCGACGCGCACCAGGCCTGCGGCCAGAAGCTGGCGATAGACGGACTGCCACGTCTTTTGCGCCAGATCCTTCCCCGCACCGAAGACCGGCATGTCCACATGGCCAAAGCGACGTGTCTTTTCGTTGTCATTGCCGAGCAGGACATCGATCAAATGGCCGGTACCGAACCGTTCCTCTGTTCGATACACGGCAGCGAGCGCCTTGATGGCGGCCTCGGTTCCGTCCCAGGTGTCCACGGGCTTGATGCAGGTATCGCAGTTTCCGCAATGCCCCGCATGCTCTTCTCCAAAATGTGCGAGGATCGCCTGTCGTCGGCAGCCGGCTGTTTCGCAGATCGCAAGCAACGCATTGAGCTTGGCGCGCTCGACCCGCTTGACGTCGTCGCCGGACGTGCCGTTGTCGATCATCCTGCCGCGCTGAATGACGTCGGCCATCCCGTAGGCCATCCAAACTTCGGACGGCAGACCGTCACGACCGGCACGGCCCGTCTCCTGATAATAGGCTTCGACTGAGCTCGGCAAATCCAGGTGCGCGACGTAGCGTACATCGGGTTTGTCGATGCCCATCCCGAACGCGACGGTTGCGACGAGGCAGAGGTCTTCCTCTTTCAGGAAGGCGTCCTGATTGGCATCGCGAACCTCCCGGTCCATACCGGCATGGTAGGGCAACGCGCGGATGCCTTGCGCACTCAGCCACTCCGCGGTTTCCTCGACCTTCGCGCGCGACAGGCAGTAGACGATACCGCTCGATCCCTTGTGATTCTCCAGGAAGCGCAGCAACTGCTGGCGCGGCTGATCCCGTTCAACGATCTCGTAGGCAATATTGGGGCGATCGAACGACGCGGTGAAGACCCGGGCATTGCGCAGGGTGAGCCTGTCGATGAGATCTTCCCGCGTATGCGGGTCGGCGGTCGCGGTCAGCGCCATACGCGGCACGCCCGGGTAAAGGTCGGCGAGTTCACCGAGCTGCCGATACTCCGGGCGAAAATCATGCCCCCATTGCGAGACGCAATGCGCTTCATCGATTGCAAACAGCGCGACCTTGGCGTCTCCGATCAACTCGCGAAACCCTGATGTCACGATCCTCTCGGGGGTCACGTACAGCATGTCGAGCGTGCCGGCCGCGAGCGCGCGTTTGACCTCACCGAACGTTTCCCGCGGCATGGAGGAGTTGATCGAGGCGGCACGGACTCCGATCTGCTTCAACGCCTCGACCTGATCGCGCATCAGCGCAATCAGCGGCGAAACAACGATGCCGACGCCGTCGCGGCAGAGAGCCGGGATCTGAAAGCAAAGGGATTTTCCTGCGCCCGTCGGAAACAGCACGACCGCGTCTCCGCCCGAAACAACATGGCGAACGACAGCCTCCTGGTCGCCGCGAAAGGAAGGGTAGCCGTAAACCTTCTGCAAAACCCCGACCGGATCCGCCTGCATACCGCTTTTGCGTTCACCATCTTGGCTGGTTGATTTCGCTTGCATGAGCTCGTTCCGCCTCCATCCTTGCTCGCGAGCCATCTCACACGGCACGACCTTTGCAAAGCCCGCCGCCGCAGATATCGCCACTATCCATCAAGCGGTTCGTGCCCGAATGACATTGAGGCACGAAACAAATGACCTGATAGAAAATATCAATCGACACACCCCTAGATTTAAGGGGGCAGCGGGATCGCGACCGCGTTGCAAAATTAGCAAACGATAATATTAGATACCGATAATATGAACACTTTAGGAACATTCTAAAAACCTGTCGGCACCGTTCAAAACAGATTTCCAGACGGTCATAGAGAATATCTATCATATTCTGGTCGAAGCGGTCACCATACAGCTACTCTGAAACTGTTTGCAGAAACTGCGGACAAGCCAGCTCTCATGGGCCAGCTTTCTCAGGCCTCTCGGAAACAAAATGTCCGGCTCGCGATTGCATCGCAACATCGTGATGAAACAGCACCGTACGATTTGCCGCCTTCCGCGTTACCTGCCGAGCAACTCATCTCGGCAGCGACGGAACAGGCCAAATTACGATGATCCCCACACAGTTCTCCTACCCGAAGATGGGGTTGCTGCCGCGGCTTGCAGCCATCGGCTGTGCCGTTGCACTTGCCGGCTGCAATCTGCAGGCCGAGGAGGAAGCAAAGCCACCGCGTCAGCCAACGGAAGTTGGGATTGTGACGGCGATGACAGAAGACGTGCCGCTCGTGAACGAGCTTGCAGGTCGCACATCCCCGTTCGAGACTTCTGAGGTCAGGCCCCAGGTGTCAGGGATCATCGAGGCTCGCTCGTTTACCGAGGGTGCTTTCGTCAAGAAGGGCGACACGCTTTACCAGATCGATGCAAGCCTGTTCGAAGCCTCGGTTGCGGAGGCACGCGCCAATCTCGAAAGCGCACGGGCGGGCGAAGACAACGCGCGGATCGAATTCGAACGTTTAAAGCCCCTGGCGCAAAAGGGAGCGGTTAGCGAGCAGGCGTTTACGGATGCCACTGCAGCGCTCCGGTCTGCCACTGCGGCCGTCGCGCAGAACAATGCGAAGCTTCAGACCGCGGAGATCAACCTGCGCTACAGCAAGGTGACCGCGCCGATCAGCGGCAGGATCGGCCGTTCGCTGGTAACGACAGGTGCGCTCGTGTCGGCACAGCAGACGCAGGCCTTGGCGACCATCCAGCGCCTCGACCCAATCTTCGTCGATATTCAGCAATCCTCGACCGCGCTTTTAAAGCTGCGAGATGCGATGGCCTCGAGCGAATTGTCCAAGGACACGGCCGAGGTGCGTTTGAAACTGGAAGACGGGCAGGAATATCCGCTTCCGGGCAAGCTCCAGTTTACCGATGTCACCGTCAATCCGTCGACCGGGTCTGTTACACTTCGCGCCGAGTTTCCGAATCCCGACGCCATTCTGCTGCCAGGCATGTATGTCCGCGCAGTTCTCTCACAGACTCAGGCGAAGGACGCGATCCTCGTGCCGCAGCAGACCGTGACGAGGAGCCCGACGGGAGAGGCAAGCGCGCTCGTGGTCGGCGACGGAGATACCGTCCAGCGGCGAGCGCTCCAGGTCGCTCAGGCTGTCGGCAATCGCTGGCTTGTGACCGAAGGCCTTGCTCCTGGAGACCGGGTCATCGTTGAAGGCGTGTCCAAGGTCAAACCCGACGACAAGGTCAAGATTGTCGACTTGGGTAAGAAGCAGACCGCAGAAGCAACAGAGAACAAGGCGGTCCCCGCGCTATGATCAGCCGTATCTTTGTCGATCGTCCAATCTTTGCCTGGGTGATCGCGATCGTGATCATGTTGGGTGGTATCGGCTCCATCCTGACGCTTCCGGTCGAGCAGTATCCGGATATCGCGCCGCCGCAGGTGAACATCCGCGCCAATTACACTGGGGCTTCTGCTGCAACGCTTGAAACCAGCGTGACACAGGTGATCGAGCAGCAGCTTACCGGCATAGACGGCCTCATCTACTTCACGTCGACCTCCAGCGCCGAAGGCCAGGTCACGATCGCGGTAACATTCGACAAGGGGACCGATCCCGATATCGCACAGGTTCAGGTTCAAAACAGAGTGCAGCAGGCTCTCTCTCGCCTGCCACAACAGGTGCAGCAGCAAGGTCTCACCGTTACGAAGTCCAACAGTGACTTTTTGCTTGTCGCCGCAGTTTACGATGAAACCGATAAGGCGAAGGATTCCGATATTTCGGACTACATTGCCGCCAATCTCCAGGAGCGGATCGGTCGCCTTCCCGGCGTCGGCGATACCAACCTTTTCGGCTCGCAATACGCGATGCGGGTCTGGCTCGACCCAGGTCGCTTGTTTTCATACGGGATGATGCCGTCGGACGTCATCACCGCGATCGAGGCGCAGAATACGCAGGTTGCGGCCGGCCAGATCGGCGCCCAACCCTCCCCCGACACGCAGATGCTGAATGCGATCGTGACCGCCCGTTCGCGCCTGACGACACCGGAGGAGTTCCAGCGGATCGTCATCCGCACAGACGAAAGCGGCGCACGTGTCACCTTGGCGGATGTCGCCCGCGTCGAACTCGGACAGGAAAGCTATACGCGCTTCACCCGTTTCAACCGTCATCCGGCATCCGGCATTGCCGTTCAGCTTGCCCCCGGCGCGGACGCGCTTGAAACGGCCGAGCTGGTGAAAGCGGCTATCGATGGCGAAGCGGCAAACATGCCGGATGGCTACCGCGTCACCTACCCTCGTGACTCCACCGAGTTCATCCGGCTTTCGATCGAGGAAGTGGTGAAAACGCTGATCGAGGCGATCGTTCTTGTCGTCATCGTCATGTTCGTCTTCCTGCGCAGCTGGCGCGCGACGCTTATTCCAGCACTTGCCGTCCCGGTCGTCGTGCTCGGCACCTTCGGCGTGCTCGCACTGTTCGGATATTCGATCAACACGCTCACCCTATTCGGACTGGTCCTTTCGATCGGTCTTCTGGTCGATGACGCGATCGTCGTCGTCGAGAATGTCGAACGTGTCATGGAGGAGGAGCCGGACTTAAGCCCCCGAGACGCGACGCTTCGCTCGATGGGTGAAATCCAGACGGCGTTGATTGCGATCGCGCTGGTCCTGTCGGCGGTGTTTGTTCCGATGGCATTCTTCGGCGGCTCAACCGGTGTCATTTACCGGCAGTTCTCGGTCACTGTTATCTCCGCAATGGTTCTGTCGGTCGTGGTGGCGCTGGTGCTGACGCCGGCCCTGACCGCAACGCTGATGAAACCACGCGTCAAAGAGAATGCGCCGAAGCGCACTGGTGGTCTGATCCGGCGATTTGGGACGATGTTCGACCGCGGTTACGGCTGGGTTCAAAAGACATATCTCGCGGCCGTCAATATCGCCATCCGCAGGATCTGGCTTTCGATCATCGCCTTTTGTGCGCTGGTCGGCGCCGTCGTGTTTCTCTTCCTCCAACTTCCCGGCGGCTTTCTTCCGGTCGAGGATCAGGGTTACGGCGTGGTTCAGTACACGCTTCCGCCCGGCGCAACACGCGTTCGCACGGTCGAGACGGCAGCCGCGATCGAAGACCACTTCCTCGGACCGGAGCAGGCGAATATTGCTGGCCTGTTTACGATTTCGGGTTTCCGTTTCAGCGGTTCCGGCCAGAACGTCGGTCAGGGTTTTGTGCAGTTCAAGCCATGGGACGAACGAGTGGGCGAAGAGAACGCGGCCGCCTCGATTGTGGCGCGTGCCACAGCCGCGCTCGGGCGCTCCTTGCGCGACGCCCAGTTCTTTGCGCTGACACCGCCATCGGTGCAGGGACTGGGTCAGTCCAACGGCTTCACCATGCAACTTTTGAACAATGGCGATCTCAGCCTGACGGAGTTCAAGCAGCGGCGCGACCAGCTTCTCGCTGCGGCGACGGCGGATCCGACACTTGCGCGCGTACGTCCGAGCGGACTTGAAGACGTCCCGACGTTACAGATCGACATAGACGACGAAAAGGTCGGCGCACTCGGGATCCAGCAGTCCGATGTCGATGCAACCCTGAGCGCAGCCTGGGGTGGCGTCTATGTCAACGATTTTGTGGACCGTGGGCGCGTGAAGCGGGTCTACGTCCAGGGTGATGCCGCCCACCGCGGCGCTGTCGAGGATCTCGACGGCTGGTATGTGCGCACGGCAAGCGGCGAAATGGCACCTTTCTCTTCGTTTGCCAAGACGAGCTGGTCCCAGGCGCCGACAACGCTGACGCGGTTCAACGGGTTGCAGTCTTACGAAATCCAGGGACAAGCGGGACCGGGCCTAAGCTCCGGTCAGGCAATGGACCGTATGACGGAACTGGCAGCGGATCTGCCGGGGACGTCAGTGGCCTGGAGCAGTCTCTCGTACCAGGAAAGACTGTCCGCCGGACAAGCGCCCATCCTCTACGGGCTGTCGCTTCTCGTCATCTTCTTATGTCTTGCAGCACTTTACGAAAGCTGGTCGATCCCGTTCTCGGTCATGCTCATCATCCCGCTTGGCATCATCGGAGCGGTCTGTGCTGTCACCTTGCGCGGACTGGAGAACGACGTTTATTTCCAAATCGGCCTTCTGACCACGATGGGCCTTTCTGCAAAGAATGCAATCCTGATCGTCGAGTTCGCGGAACAGGCGGAACGGTCCGGCAAGAGCGCTTACGATTCGGCCATGGAAGCCGCCCGCCTACGGCTAAGACCGATCCTAATGACCAGTCTTGCCTTCATCTTCGGCGTTTTGCCGCTTGCAATTTCGTCCGGCGCGGGTGCACAGAGCCGCATCGCGATCGGTACGGCGGTCATCGGCGGCATGATCACGGCGACGATCCTTGCAACGCTTTACGTTCCGCTGTTTTTCGTGCTCGTACGGCGAATCTTCAGCGGCCGCAAAGCTAAGGCAGAAAATCTGGAGGCCAAGACAGAGACCGCATAGCACCAGCATGTCCGTTATAGATGCGGCTGTCCTTCTCGCGCGGTCCGGTTAAAACCACATGATCTACTTCACAAGCGACACCCATTTTGCCGATACTCGCGTGTTGCGCATCGACCGGCGACCGTTCCCGGACATGGTCGCGCACGACGAGGCACTCATTCAATACTGGAATGATATAGTCGGCGCTGACGACGATGTCTGGCATCTCGGCGATTTCATGTCGGTACGCGGAGGCGATTGCGATGGGCTACTGGCGAAGCTCAACGGCCGCAAACACCTGATCATCGGCAATAACGACCCGGAGACCACGACGTCGGCCAGTGACTGGACGTCCGTGCAGTACTATCATGAGCTTCATATCGACGACGTCCATCTGATCCTCTGCCACTACGCGTTTCGCACCTGGAACAAGATGGGCAAGAAATCGATCAACCTCCACGGCCACTCGCATGGCCGGCTCAAACCGCTGCCACGGCAGTTTGACGTTGGCGTCGATGCGCAGGGGCTTCGGCCGGTAACGCTGGAGGATGTCGTCAAGAAGAAGGCTGCGCCAAAGATCGCCTCTGTCGTGACACAGGGCGGCGGACATGCAAACGGATAGAAGAGAGCGGTTTTTGTTGAAGAGGGAATTCCAACTTCTGGGCGCTGGCGCTTTGATGGTCGCGGCTGCCTTTGCCGACCCTGTCGCTGCCGAGACCTCACTTCCGGAACCAACCAAAGAGACGGAGTGCCTCTACGAGCGGCGCGACGGCGACGAAGCGCTCTGCATCGCCAAGGAGACGTTCAACGTCGATCTCTGTCACGCAATTGAACACTTCGCGACAGAACAGAAGATCCCGCCCGCCTTTTTCGCCCGCCTGATATGGCGTGAAAGCCTGTTTCGGCCTGAAGCAGTCAGCCCGAAGGGCGCGCAGGGTATCGCGCAGTTCATGCCGGATACGGCCCGTCTACGCGGTTTGAACAACAGCTTCAACGTTCTCGAAGCGCTTGATGCCTCCGCGACATATCTCGCTGAAATGAGAGGTAAGTTCGGCAATTTCGGTCTCTCGGCGGCCGCTTACAATGCCGGCGAAGCACGGCTGCAGAGGTTCCTCACCTCGGGAAGCCTGCCGATGGAGACGCGGGACTACGTCTTCGCGATTACAGGCTATCCCGCGGAAGTCTGGAGAGACAATGCTCCGGCGGTTGCCGCACCCGATCTGGACCCTCAAAAACCGTTCAAGGACGCCTGCGTCGCGCTGGCGGACACTCGTCGCATCAACGATCCGGTTCTCGGTGCGTCAGCCGACTGGGCGCCCTGGGGTGTCCAGCTCGCCGCGCATTATAACCCTGGCGTTGCCGGCCGGCTATTTGCCGCCTCGGCTGCGAAACTGCCCTCGCCGCTTAATGCCGAACGCGCACTTATCGTGCGCCAGCGCGGCGGAAATTTCGGTCGTCGTCCGCGATACGCAGCCCGCATCGGTGAGGAAAGCCGGGCCGCTGCAGTCAAGCTTTGCAATGAAATCAAAGCCCACGGCGTTTCCTGCACGGTTCTCAAGAACCGCTGAAACTCTGTGTCCCGAGTGCGGCGTCGGCACCGATTATGAGAGATCGTCGGCGAACCTTACTCGAACTCCATGATCAGTTCATCGACCGCGAGGCTCTGGCCGGGTACGGCTGTCACCCGCTTTACCACGCCACGACGTTCCGCCTTCAGGACATTTTCCATCTTCATCGCCTCGACAGTCGCCAGCGTCTGACCTGCTTCGACCTGATCGCCCACGCCGACCGTGACCGAGGTGATGACACCGGGCATCGGGCAGAGCAGCATTCGCGACATATCCGGCGGGACCTTGAGCGGCATCAGGCGTGCAAGCTGCGCAACACGCGGTGAACGCACCCGCGCCCTGACATCCATACCGCGCCAACGTAGCCGGATGGCCGATCCGATCAGATCGATTTTCACTTCGGCAACTCTGTCACCGATGGTAAAACTGGCAAGTCGCTTGCCGGGCAGCCAGTCCGAAGAGATCGCGAAGCGACTGCCATCTGCAAATACGACGGCGCTTTCTGCCGATCCGGTCTCGATCGTGACCGTTTCCTCAGCGTCTGCCAGTGCCACGATCCAGTCCTTTGCCGCCACGCGGCGAGCGGTCGCAAGCGTTCCTGAGATCTGCAGCGCCCGCTGCCTGATCATCTGATGCGCAAACGCCGCAATCACTGCCAGCGTCCGCAACGCATCCGCATCGGGATGCACACCGGAAAAGCCATCGGGAAACTCCTCGGCGATATAGGCCGTCGTCAAGTTGCCGGAGCGGAAGCGCTCCTGGCTCATGACCGCCGACAGGAAGGGTAGGTTGTGGCCGATGCCCTCGACCTCAAAACCGTCGAGCGCTGTCGCCATCGCATCGATCGCAGCCGTCCTCTCTTTCGCCCAGGTGCAGAGCTTGGCGACCATCGGGTCGTAGTACATCGAGATCTCGCCACCCTCGAAGACGCCGGTATCGTTGCGCACGATCGTGCCATCTTGCTTGACGCCCTCGACTGGCGGACGATAGCGGCTGAGCCTGCCGATCGACGGCAGGAAATTGCGATAGGGATCTTCGGCATAGAGCCGGCTTTCGATCGCCCAGCCCTCGAGCTTCACGTCATCCTGTCCGAAAGCCAGCTTTTCACCGGCCGCGATCCGGATCATCTGTTCGACGAGATCGACACCGGTGATTAGCTCCGTCACGGGATGCTCGACCTGCAGCCGGGTGTTCATTTCGAGGAAGTAGAAATTCCTGTTGCCGTCAACGATGAATTCGACTGTTCCTGCGGAGAAATAACCAACGGCCTTTGCGAGCAAGACGGCCTGCTCGCCCATCGCTTTCCGGGTCTGCTCATCGAGGAAGGGAGACGGCGCTTCCTCGATAACCTTCTGGTTTCGCCTCTGGATCGAGCATTCGCGCTCCCCGAGATAGAGCGTGGTCCCGTGCTGGTCGCCGAGTACCTGGATCTCGATGTGACGCGGTTGCGTCACGAATTTTTCGATGAAGATGCGATCGTCGCCAAAGGAAGACTTCGCCTCGTTTTTGGATGACTGGAAACCTTCCCGGGCCTCGGCATCGTTCCAGGCGATCCGCATGCCCTTGCCGCCACCGCCGGCAGACGCCTTGATCATGACCGGATAGCCGATCGAGGAGGAAATCTTTACGGCCTCATCGGCATCCGCAATGAGATCCATGTGACCCGGCACGGTCGAAACGCCTGCTTCGGCGGCGATCTTCTTGGACGTGATCTTGTCGCCCATCGCTTCGATCGCCCTGACCGGCGGACCGATGAAGATGATGCCGGCTTTCTCGAGCGCTGCTGCGAACAGGGCGTTTTCCGACAGAAACCCGTATCCAGGGTGGACGGCATCTGCGCCTGTTTTCGCGACGGCATCGAGAATACGGTCGATGACGATATAGGACTGGTCGGAAGGTGCTGGACCGATATGAACCGCCTCATCCGCCATCCTCACATGCAGCGCATCACGATCGGCGTCCGAGTAGACGGCGACGGTTGCGATACCCATCCGCTTGGCGGTCCGGATGACCCGGCAGGCAATTTCGCCGCGATTGGCGATCAGGATTTTCTTGATCATGCTTGGAGCCTCACAGCGGGATTGTGTCGTGCTTTTTCCAATGGGTCTGCACCTGCTTGTCGCGCAACGAGGCAAATGCCCTTGCGATACGACGGCGCGACGAATGCGGCATGATCACATCGTCGATAAAGCCACGCTCTGCCGCGATAAACGGGTTGGCGAACCGCTCCTCGTATTCCCGGGTGCGGGCTGCGATCTTGTCCGGATCGTCAAGCTCCGACCTATACAGGATCTCGGTCGCACCTTTAGCGCCCATAACGGCGATCTCAGCCGTCGGCCAGGCATAGTTGATATCGGCGCCGATATGTTTGGACGCCATCACGTCATACGCGCCCCCATATGCCTTGCGGGTTATCAGCGTCACCATCGGCACGGTGGCCTGCGAATAGGCAAACAGCAGCTTTGCGCCGTGCTTGATGACGCCGCCATATTCCTGCGCCGTGCCCGGAAGGAAGCCCGGCACATCGACCAGCGTCAGCAGCGGAATGGAAAACGCATCGCAGAACCGCACGAACCGCGCCGCCTTGCGCGACGAATCGATATCGAGGCAGCCGGCCAGCACCATCGGCTGGTTGGCAACGATGCCGATCGTCTGTCCTTCCATGCGAATGAAACCGGTGATGATGTTTTTCGCAAAGGCTTCCTGGATCTCGAAGAAGTCGCCTTCATCGGCAAGTGCCGTGATCAGTTCCTTCATGTCATAGGGCTTGGCCGCGCTATCTGGGATCAGCGTATCGAGCCGCATCTCCAGCCGCGACGGGTCGTCATGGACAGGGCGAACCGGGGGCTTCTGGCGATTGTTGAGAGGCAGAAAGTCGAATAGCTGCCTGACCGCTTCAAGCGCTTCCACGTCGTTTTCGAATGCAGCATCCGCGACCGAGGATTTCTGGGTATGGGTCGTGGCGCCCCCCAGTTCTTCGGCTGTCACGATCTCGTTCGTCACGGTCTTCACCACGTCCGGGCCCGTCACGAACATATAGGACGTGTCGCGCACCATGAAGATGAAGTCGGTCATGGCAGGCGAATAGACGGCGCCGCCGGCGCATGGTCCCATGATCACCGAGATCTGCGGGATGACGCCGGAAACCTCGGCATTGCGGCGAAACACTTCCGCATAGCCGCCGAGCGAGGCGACGCCTTCCTGGATGCGAGCGCCGCCGGAATCGTTGAGGCCTATGACCGGAGCTCCGACCTTTACCGCCATATCCATGATCTTGCAGATCTTCTGGGCATGGGTCTCGGACAGAGACCCGCCGAGCACTGTGAAATCCTGGCTGAAGACATAGACCTGGCGCCCGTTGATGGTGCCCCAGCCGGTCACGACACCGTCGCCCGCCACCTTCTGGGTCTCCATGCCGAAATCCGTGCAGCGATGGGTGACATACATGTCGAACTCCTCGAAGGAGCCCTCGTCCAGCAGGACCTCTATCCGCTCGCGCGCCGTCAGCTTGCCCTTCGCGTGCTGGGCGTCGATCCGTCTTTGTCCCCCTCCGAGACGCGCCTCAGCCCTGCGTTGTTCCAGCTGTTCGATTATCTGCAGCATGCGTTGTCGTCTCCCATCCCCTCGTCCCCGTGCCCCAGCTAAGGCTGATGCGACAGCGGCGCGCCTTATGCCTTCGCGATCAAAGATGAAGCTGCGGCTTCGTCTAGAACTATTGCTAACCGCTTGCCGGAGATGACGCCAGCCCCTCCGATAGGCTGACGTCCGCATCCATTTCAAGTTCCCCCGCCCTCGCGGAAGCGGACAATCTGGCAGCTCAGCGAAGCATATATCGGCGCCAGGGATGCTCTTCGCGGAAGCCTAAAACTTCGCGGGCCTTGCGGTTCGAGAGCGGCGCTTCATCCCGACCCATCTCGCGCCAGACCGGCGTATCCGGACAATATTTGGCGAGGAATTCGGCGGTTGGCAGCTCGGCGGTGATCGTGTCGTTGACTGCGTTGAAGACCTGATAGCCGAGCCCGTCTTTCTCCAGGCAGAGATGGACGATCTGACCAAGGTCGCGCGCGTCGATGTAGCTCCACGCATTGCGTTTTCGCGACATCGGCTTTTCAAGGAACTCTGCGAAATTGTCGTATTCGTCAGGCTCGATCACATTTCCGATGCGCAGAGCATAGACGTCGGCTCCGTAGCGCATGGCAAAGGCGCGAGCGGTTTTTTCGTTGACGACTTTCGACAATCCGTAGCTGTCCATCGGATCGCTGTCGTAATCTTCTTCCAGCGGAAACGCGTGGAAATTCTTGTCACCTTCGGCAAAGCAGACGCCGTAGGTCGTCTCGCTTGAAGCAATCACGACTTTGCGTACGCCGAGCTTCATGGCGGCTTCCAGCACGTTATAGGTGCCCATGACATTGGCTTCGAATGTTTTGTTATCAGGCTCGATCAGCACGCGTGGAACGGCTGCGAAATGGACGACCGCATCGGGTGCCGATGGTGGTGCGCCGTCTTCGAAGCCGGAGAATCCGAAATGCGTCGTCAACGCATTGAAGACCTGGCCGCTGTCGGTGATATCCGTGATCAGCGTATTCACGCCGGGCATATCGAGCGGTTTCAGATCGACATTCAGGACCGAGTATCCCTTCGCCAGAAGATACGATACCGCATGCTTGCCGGCTTTTCCGGTGCCGCCAGTGAAAACGATCCGCTTTGTCATGTTTCTGTTCCCTTCCCATATGTGAGCCATAACCGCCATGCCGGGCGGTTATGGTAGTCCGCGGCAACGTGATCGTCACGCCCCTCCGCGCAGCCTTACGTCGCAGCCGGCCAATCGTTGGCGGGTTCCTCGACAACAGCCTTGTCGCTGGCGCGATCAGGCTCATCGGTTTTCGGAAGCCGCAGATCGACCCCTGTCTTTGCTACGACATCGAGCACATCGCTCTGGGATGCTCCAGCTGCAACGTATTCGTCGACGAGTGCCTCAACCTTCTGGCGAAGTTCGTTTGTCCAATGGCCTTCCATCACTCAGCTCCTTTCTTAAGATCGTCTAACAGTTCTATCCATACAGGTGCATGGTCGCTCGTGTGGGCCCATCCCCGAACATGCGTGTCGACCTCGGCTCGCGAGAGGTCGTCTGCGAGACCTGGGCTTAACAGGAAATGGTCGAGGCGAAGTCCTGCGTTTCGCCCATACGCGCTCCGGATGTAGTCCCAGAAGGTGTAGATGCGCTCGTCGGCATGTAACCTGCGAATGGCATCCGTCCAGCCCTGCGCGAGAAGCTCCCTGAATTCATTGCGAACTTCGGCCCGGAACAACGCATCATCTGCCCATCGCTCAGGCTTATAGACGTCGAGTTCGGTCGGTATGATGTTGTAATCACCCGCGATGACGACCGGAACGTCTAATTCTATCAGCTCGGCGGCATAGTCCTGCAGTCGCGAAAGCCACGCGAGCTTGTAATCGAATTTCGGGCCGGGTGAAGGATTACCATTCGGAAGATAGACGTTGCCGATGAGGATACCGTCCACTAGGACTTCGATATAGCGGCTTTGGACATCGTCAGGATCGCCAGGGAGGCCCTTTCGAGTCAGCAGCGGCTCTTCGCCGCGCGCTAGAATCGCCACGCCATTCCAGGATTTCTGCCCGTGCCACACGGCGCCGTAACCGGCTGCTTCAATGGCTTTGATGGGAAACTTTTGATCAGGCGCTTTGAGCTCCTGCAGACACACGACATCAGGCTGCGATTCCTCCAGCCACTGGAGGAGGATATCGATCCGCCCGTTGATGCCGTTGACGTTGTAGCTGGCTATTTTCACGCGAATTGTACCCGAGTGCTACTATCGAGTTCGCGGCCCAGCCAAAATTTGCGGTGCTGCGTGTTGGTTTTGACAAAGCACAAGTTGACAGATCGATGCCGCCTTGCGGAGTCGCCGGCAGTTGCCCGGCATAGAGAAAGGGCGGCCATGAAGACCGCCCTTTCAGAATATGGATCAGATCGGAGTGTTGGTGCGGTAGCGACCGCGCTCGGCATCGATCTGGTCCTGTGTGTAAGGATCAGCGTTGTCGTCGAACTGCGACCAGCCATCATTGGTGTAGGCTGTACGACGCTCGTTGAGATCGACAGAACGCGAACGGGTCAGGATCGCTTCCGAAGCCACTGCCTTGTCGTCATCGACCTTGGCGACGACCAGCGAACCGCCGCGGCGTACGCCTTCGGCATAAAGGTGGGCGTCCTTCTCCGACACACCGGATTCGATCATTGCACCGACGATGCCGCCTGCTGCACCACCGGCCACTGCGCCAGCGACAGCACCGGCTGCCGTTGCTGCAAGCCAACCAGCTGCTACAACCGGGCCAACGCCTGGGATTGCGAGCATTCCGAGACCGGCCAGAAGACCACCGGCGCCACCAGCGACGGCACCGATGCCAGCGCCTGTGCCCGCGCCTTCAGCAGCGTTGCTGCCCTGGCCTTCGATATCTTCTTTGCCGTTCTTGTGCGACACGATGCTGATGTCGTCGGATGACACGCCAGCATCTTCGAGAGCCTTCACCGCGGCGCGGGCGTCATCGTAGCTGTCGTAAAGTCCAGTAATGGTACGCATGGGAATTTCCTCTTCGTATTCGTTATTGTTGTTGGGACGATCAGGCTTACTTCGCCATCACCACATTGCCCTGGAAGTCCAGCGCCACGTTGCCGTGCTTGCCGTCCTTGGTACCCATGGCGCGCCAGATGCCCTGGTCGTCCAGCTTGAGACCGGAGACTTCCGCGTAACCGGCTTCTTCGATTCTCGATTTTGCCTGCGCCTCTGTGAAGCTGTTCTTGCCAGCAACCGGTGCGGCCGGATTTGTTTCGCCGGAGGTGCTCACCGCTGGTGTCGTCTCGGTCGTCTTAGGCTCTGTCTGAGCCAGAACGGCGGATGCCGAAAGAAGGACTGCAGCGAGGCCAAAGCTAAGTTTTTTCATGGTGTTCCTCCAAGTTCTGCATTCACTTTCGAATGCGCGGAGGACAACCCGCGGAGCCGGATTTTGTTCCGTTGAGATTAGGCACGGCGGATCAACCAAAGACGCGCATCCGCGTTCACCCACGATACGAACACGGTTGGTCCCGATCTCACCAGTTGGTGAAAGAGCCGTCATCGCGGCGCAGGTGCGGCGGCTCGCTGTATTCGAAGCTCGACGCCTGAAGAAGCGATTCATTGACATCGACACCGAGACCCGGCTCGTCCGGCACGCGGTAGAAGGCTCCATCCATCCCGATCTGTTTCGGGTAGGTTGCGGGGTCACCGAAACCCAGCTGCTCTGTCGGTGAGTTGCGGCATTCCAGCCAAGCGAAGTTGGCGACGGCTGCGGCAAGGTGGACGGAGGCCGCCGTGCATACGGCGCCAAGCGGCGCATGCGGCATGAGGTCGACGTAATGCGCCTCGCACCAACCGGCAATCTTCATCGCTTCGGTGAAACCGCCGACATTGCAGATGTCGATGCGGCAGAACTGCAGGAGGTCACGTTCGACATAGGGAAGGAATTGCCATTTCGACGAAAACTCCTCGCCGATAGCAAACGGTATCTCCGTCATTCTGCGCAGTGCTTCGTAGGCACCGGGCGTCTCGTCGCGGATCGGTTCCTCGATGAAATCCAGAGTGCCCCGCGGCAGCTTTTGACAGAACGAGGCGGCCTCGGCGACGCTGAGGCGATGATGGTACTCGACGCCAAGCGTTATCTCATGACCCACGGCCTCGCGCACCCGCGTGACCCACTCGGCCGTCGTCGCGATCGACTCGCGCGGTTCGAAACGATCGCTATTTTCCTGGCCGGTGGCGATCATCCGGATGCACCGCCATCCCTGGTCTTTCAAAAGCAGCGCCTGCTCCACCATCTCTGGTCCCGGTTCGGCAGAGGTTGTCGCGAAGGCCGGCACCCGGTCGCGCTGCCGGCCTCCGAGCAACTGGTAGACGGGCACTCCGAGAGCCTTGCCCTTGATGTCGTGAAAGGCGATATCGAGGGCAGAGATCGCTGCCGTCAGCACCCGGCCGCCCTCAAAATACTGGCTTCGATACATCTCCTGCCACAGCGCGCCGCAATGCATCGGATCGCGACCCATCAGAAACCGGCTGTAGTGGTCGATCGCCCCGAGAACCGCCTTCTCTCGATACGACAGGCCCGACTCGCCCCAACCATAAATCCCCTCCTCCGTTTCCACCTTGAGAAGCAGTTGGTTGCGGACACCGAGTTTGGTGACATAGGGCTTTATCGCGGAGATTTTCATGAGAGCCGAGCCATGCTTGTCGGAGATCGGGTGGACTGAGCGTCAGGCAACCATCAGCGCGCCGCCCAGTTTGCACCACGTCTGAAAATCGTCTTCATCTGCGGCACGTCGAATTCCTTCGCCACATGGCCAAGCGACGAATAGAAGACGCGCCCTTTGCCGTATTTGCGCTTCCAGACGACAGGCATGACAACGCCGTCGATCCAGTAGGCGTGATCGCCATTGAACGTGGTCGTTGCCAGAACCTCGTTCGAGGGATCCACGTGCATGTAATATTGCTCGGACGTGTATGGGAAATCACTGATGCCCTGCATCAACTCGTCGTCCGGGCGGGTCACATTGACGGTGTAGTCGATGATGTTGCCGGGATGGGCCACCCACTGGCCGCCAATGATGAACTGGTATTCGACGCATTCGCGAAACGCGTCACCGGCGCCACCGTGGTAACCGGCGATGCCGACGCCGTTTTCGACGGCAGACGCGAGGTTTTTCGCCTCTTCCTTCTCGATCTTCGACATGGTCATGATCGGCACAATCAGGGACAGGTCGTGAATGGAAGGATCTGCAAACGCTTCCGTCGTGTTTTCAAGATAGACCTTGAAACCATCTTCCTGAAGAATGTCCCTTATGACATGAGCGCATTCCTGCGGTTCATGCCCGCTCCAGCCACCCCATACGATCAAAGCTTCGCGCATATCAGTCTCCTCCAGTGTGGTGTCAGCGGGCGATCTGCCCGTCTATCAAGGATTGCGAAAGCGGTGCCGGCCGCTCGGGCTTGGTAGTGATGTCAACGGTCTGCCCCTTGTCCGCCGCGGTGCCGAAGGCTTCCATGACCTCAAGGACATGCAGAGCCAGGTCGCCGCTTGCCCGATGCGGGCGGTCGGACAGGATGGCATGAGCCATGTCCGCAACGCCGAGCGACCGGTAATTGCCATCCGCATAGGGTTCCGTCGTCGGCTGCAGCTCGAAGCTGCCGCCTTTCTTCAGCAGCTGAATGTCGCCGCCGAAGTGGTTCGGATCGGGGACAATCAGCGTTCCCTCGGTACCGTAGACCTCGAGCGGCACATGCTTGTGACCCGCGACGTCGAAGCTCATGCTGATCTGCACCACGGCTCCGTTTTCAAACGCCATGACGCTCGAAACATGCGTGGGAATATGCACCGGGATCTTCTGGCCGTTGCGAGGTTCGCTGGTGATCGTGCGCTCGTTGCGCGGAGTGACCGCAAAGCCCGCGACTTTGGCAACCGGACCCAGAAGGTTGACGAGGTCGGTGATGTAGTAAGGCCCCATATCGAGCATCGGGCCGCCGCCGGCCTCATAGTAGAAATCCGGGTTTGGATGCCAACGTTCGTGGCCGGGGCACATGAAGGTGGCGGTTCCGCCAACCGGCGTTCCCAGCACGCCCGTATCGATGATCGACCGCGCCGTCTGGTGCGAGCCGCCGAGGAACGTATCGGGTGCCGCGCCGATCCGAAGACCAGTCGTCTTCGCGGTCTCTGCCAGCTTCTTGCCTTCCGCAAAGGTAATCCCGAGCGGCTTTTCGGAATAGGTATGCTTGCCATGAGCAAGGGCGCGAAGACCGACCTCCACATGCGCCTTGGGCACGGTTAGGTTGACGATCAGCTGGATCTCCGGATCGCCGAGCAACTCATCGATGCTCTTGGCCGAAAGGTTGAATTCTCCGGCGCGCTGCTCCGCCAGACCGTGATTGAGGTCGGCGATGCCGCGGATGTCGAGGACCGGGAAAGACGCCATCGCTTTCAGATAGGCTGACGATATGTTGCCGCATCCGATGATGCCGATGCCGAGTTTTTGCATAGTCTCCTCCCAAAGTTGCAAATATGTGGTTCGCCTGCGCTAGAGGCTCGAAGCGGGACCTGTCGTTCCCCAGGGCGACTCGTAAAGCTCCCGCAGAGCGACGACCGCCGCTCCCTGCGCCCAGGCTTCATCGGTCGACTGGTCGAAAACCAGTTCGGCGACTTCGCTGATCGAGCTCGGGATCGCGCGGGAATAGGATTGCTGCAGGCTGTCGGTAAACACCGCGCCGAGCCCCAGCGTCGAGCCGACGATGATGACGCGGGGCGGACCGAACAGCGTGACGATGTTGGCAATCGCCAGCCCGACAGCTTCGCCGGCCCTAATAGCGGCGCCCGACAAGGGATTGTTCTCGGAGGCGATCAGCGCCTGCGCATGCGCCATGCCGCGCCCAAGCCGCACGGCTTCGGCAAAGTGACCGACCATTTGCTGCTCGCCGAAAATGGCTGTCTCGCCCGCGACCGCTGAAAGCCGCAGAGTCTCCTCGCATGTCGCCCCGAGCACCAGATCGCCGAGGTTATGACTGAGACCGCCAGCGCCACGGAAAACCTGGCCGTTGTGAAGAAGGGCAAGGCCTAATGTCTGCTCCAGCGAGACGATGACGAAATCGTCGAGATCCCGGGCCTGACCGAACCAGTGATGCGACAAGGCGATCGCGTGCGCATCGCTTTCGACGATGGTCGGAAGGCCAAGCCGGCTCGTCATCTCCTCGGCAAAATTGATATCCGTCTCGCGAAAGATCGGGCTGGAGCGCACCTTTCCGGTGCGATGTTCGACAACACCCGGCAGGCCCAGGCACACTGTGTCGATGTCGCTCAGCGAAATCCCGGCATCGACGATGCACCGGCGCACGCCGTCTTCGACCAGATCGCTGATGACGGCGATCGGCAACCTGTCAACGCGGACCGGAATGGTGAGCTGCGACAGAACCTCGCCGCAGAAATTCGTGAGAGCAAAGACGAGGCGGTTATTGGCGATCTTTGCGCCGACGACGCGTGCCGCATCCGGGTTGAGCTCCAGCATCACCCGCGGCCTGCCCCGTGCCGCCGTATTTCTGATATCGCCCTCGTGCCTCGTCAGGATCAGTCCGTCGTCGAGCAGAGAGGCAGTGATAGCCGAAACGGTCGTGGTCGACAGCTGAGAGCGTTCACTGATCTCGACCCGCGAAATCGGGCCGCGCCTGCGGATCTTGTCCAGCACCGTGAAACGATTGATCGCCCGCATCAATTCTGGATCTGCAGTCTTCATGGAAAGCCGGATGCCCGTATCGCTATGACGTTTGATTCCGATATTTATGTCGGATCACGAATTAAATAGCGTCGAGGAACTGCCTCTTGTCAAGCCAATGTGAGCAAAACTTCAGCGAGTGCGGTTGACAATGATGCAAATGTCGTTTGAATTAATCCGTATAAGGGAAAAATTGAGGATGGTTGTTTCCCTTTGGAGGAGGAAGAATGACCTATCACCACAAGGCAACGTCCTATACGGGCGTTCAGATCACTGCGCTCGCCGCAGCCACTGCACTTTCGACGCTGTTCGGCGTCCATACGGCAACCGCTGCACAAACGGTCGTCAAATGGATGCACGTCGAAACTGTCCCCGCCTATATCAAGACGTGGGAAGACATCGCCAAGAAATATGAAACGCAGCATCCGGATGTCGATATCCAGCTGCAGTTTCTCGAAAACGAAGCGTTCAAGGCCAAGTTGCCGACGCTTCTGCAGTCTGACGCGGCGCCTGACTTTTTCTACAGCTGGGGCGGCGGCGTTCTTCGTCAGCAGTCCCAGACGGGCGCCCTGATGGATCTTACGGAGGCGATGAACGCGAATGGCGGCGAATGGGCCAAAACCTACAAGCCTGCCGCCGTCGCCGGCCTGACGTTCGATGAAAAGATCTATGCCGTCCCTTACCGCATGGGCACCGTCAACTTCTTCTACAACAAGGAGTTGTTTGCCAAGGCTGGCGTCAAGGCAGAGTCGATCAAGACCTGGGATGATTTTCTGGGAGCGGTCAAGACGCTGAAGGCCGCCGGTATCGCGCCGATTGCGGGCGGCGGCGGCGATAAGTGGCCGCTGCATTTCTACTGGAGCTTTCTCGTCATGCGCAATGGCGGTGAAGAGGTGTTCGAAGCCGCCAAGAACAAGGAAGGCGAAGGCTTCATGCACCCGTCCGTGATCAAGGCCGGCGAGCAACTGGCCGCACTTGGCAAGCTCGAGCCTTTCCAGAACGGCTATCTCGGCGCCAACTGGCCGCAGACGCTCGGTGCGTTCGGCGATGGACGGGCTGCAATGCTTCTCGGCTTTGAAAATACCGAGCCAAACCAGCGCAAGAATGCCGGCGACGGCAAGGGGCTTGCTGCCGACAACATCGGCCGCTTCGGGTTCCCGATTGTCGAAGGCGGCGCCGGCAAAGCCACCGATACGCTGGGCGGGCTGAACGGCTGGGGCGTCAGCAAGAACGCTTCGCCGGCGGCTGTCGATTTCCTCCGCTTCCTGACCAGTCAGGAGATGGAGCGGCAGATGGCCTCCGAAGGGATGATCATTCCTGCGGCTGTCGATGCCGAGGAAGGCTTGAAAAACCCGCTGATGCGGGAATCTGCCGACCAGCTCGCCGCATCCACCTGGCACCAGAACTTCTTCGACCAGGATCTCGGTCCATCGGTTGGCCGCGTCGTCAATGATGTCTCGGTCGAAATTCTCGCCGGGCAGATGACCGCCGAAGAGGGAGCGCAGGCAATCCAGGACGCGACCGAACTGGAGTAAGCCGACAAGCCGGTGGCGGCAGCGCCGTCACCGGCAACGGCACTTCTGAATTGGTGCGACAAGGATAGACCGGATGAACAACATGACCGCGAAGATCAGCGGCGCCTCCGTCATGGGTGTGCCGGAAAAGGTCCGCTACAAAAGCCCGACCGCGCGTGGCCGATTGCCGGCGCTGATCATCTTCCTGCCGCCTGCCCTGCTTCTGTTCACGCTCTTTGTGATCCTGCCCATGGGCGAAGCCGCGTGGTACAGTTTCTATCGCTGGAACGGCTACGGCACGCCGACCGAATTTGTGGGCGTTCGCAATTTCGAGGTGCTGTTTAACAACGCCGCCTTTTCGACGGCTTTGATCAACAATGGCCTGATCATCGTCGTGTCCCTGCTGCTGCAGGTGCCGCTGGCAATCTGGCTCGCTGTGATGCTCGGCAAGAAAATCAGGGGCGTCGTCGCATTCCGGCTGATCTTCTTTCTACCTTATGTTCTAGCCGATGTGGCCGCCGGCCTCATCTGG